>Ga0209417_1001388_pt1 | contig 44737 bp, 41 predicted proteins | sample RifGroF2_FD_184002 | JGI IMG/M metagenome (GOLD analysis project Ga0209417, IMG submission 184002) | Groundwater microbial communities from Rifle, Colorado, USA - Groundwater F2 (SPAdes) (version 2) | ecosystem: Environmental > Aquatic > Deep subsurface > Groundwater | place: Rifle, Colorado...
CCCATATTTTAGATGATACCCCGCTCCGATAATTTTTCCATCTTTCACTAAAACGGCTCCAACTAAAGGATTAGGACTTACAAAGCCAATCCCTTTTTTAGCAATTTCCAGCGTTAGTTTAATATAGGATTCATCGGTCACAAGTTTGCTTTATTTAACTGAAAGAATTTGAAACTCCATTACTCCGGCTGGCGCATTTACTTTAACCACTTCGCCGACTTTCTTCCCCATCAATCCTTGACCAACGGGAGAAACAACGGCAATCTTTCCCGCTTGAAAATCCGCCTCCTCTGCTGAAACCAAATGATAGGCAAAAATTTTATTCGTTTTTAAATTTTTAACTTCAACATGAGACAGAATATGGACCACACCTTCCTCAAATTTTGATTCGTCGACCACACGCGCGCGCGAAAGAACATTTTGCAATTTACTGATGCGGAGTTCGAACATTCCCTGCTCCTCTTTGGCGGCATCATATTCGGCATTTTCGGAAAGGTCGCCATGAGAGCGCGCCTCTGATATTTTACCGGCAATTTCTTTTCTGCCGTTCGTTTTCAATTCTTTTAATTCTTTCTCAAGTTCTATCAATCTTTCTTGAGTCAAATAGACAAAATTCGCTTCCGCCATGGGGATATTCTCGCTTTAGTTGAAACATTTAAAAAAAATTGCCACCGCTTTTAGCAGTGGCAATGCAAAATTAAAGAATTTTAAGGCTCATGTCAAGAAAAAGAAATAGAAGTTTTTCCAGCGCACAGAGTGTTAATTTGCAGAGAAATGGCTAAAACTCATCCCTAATTAGAAATTGGTCAGTAGTCAAGATTTTCTTTCTTCACCCAATTTTTGTGTACAACTATTTTCATTGTGCTTCTTATAATGAAAATTAATATCTACGAACACAAATCAATTTCACCCGACCTCAACTTCTTGTATTCTGCAGACACTTTTAAAAGAACACATGCGGCAGACTTTCTCTTCCCGTTTTTCTAATTTGGAAAGATGATAAACTCCGGAGCTTATTCCGGTTATCAGTTCATCAATTTTTTGTAGCGCTTGTGAAATTAGTTCTTCATTTGCATGAATGATTTGTTCCTTTATTTCGTCGTTCGCTTTATCATACGATTTCCCCTTTGCTGCTTTCAGTTCGTCCGGTCCAAAATCATCCGCACTGAATTTTAATGAGTAAATAATTCCCGCTGCCGGAAGAAATTGTTCTCCCAATTCATTCTGTAAGATCTGCTGCGCGGCGAATAAGTAAAGGGGAATTTGCAGAGAGATTCCAAGTTGCAAGTCTTCTTCATTTGGTTTTTTACCGGAGAGTTTGTAATCGTAAACTTTAAAATGTTTTTCATCAAAGTTAACATCGATGCGGTCTATTTTTCCTCTTAGCTTTGCATTTGAACTTAAATTGAGAGAAAGTTTTGTTGATCTCTGCCCGTCATCACTACGCAATCTTCCAAACGGAACTTCAAAATAAGTTGCGTCAAAATTATCCTCACGCGCCGCTTCTTTCTCCAGAAAAAGAGAAAGGAGAGAATCGTTTTTATTTCCATTCACACCGAGAATTTTTTCAAACTCCCAGAATGATAAAGAGGAATGAATGTTAAGTTTATCAATTTTTTCTTGGGCAATCGCGAACAGAAGTTTTCGCGCTTTCTCTTTTTCAAGTTGAAGATTGAGCTTTTGTTCCTTAACCGTTTTCATAAACTGTTCAAGAATCGCGTGCAGTAACAATCCCATCTCCATCGGCTCAAGTTCTTCAGTCGGTTCTTCAAGCGGAGTAAGTTTTAGAATTCTTTTTAAGAAAAATTGAAAGGGGCATTTGGCGTACAATTCAAGCTGGGATATTGAATAATCCGCGCTGGAATATTTTTCTAATAAATCTTTTAATTCTTCAGTTTTTGCGGCGATAAATCCGTTGTTCTCAAAATTATCAAACGGAGTTTCCCGCCTGGTTTTATCGATTGTAACTTTCTCACTCAAAATTTTCTTTTCAGTTTCGCTTACCGACTCCAACAACAACTCCGCATTTTTCTGTTCCGCCGTTTTTTGAGCAAGTTCGGTAAAAGCGTAAATGTATTGCGCATTCCTCTTTCCGTCCGTTTCTTCTCCCTCGACAATTCTTTTTAGATCAAGAAGAAAAGAAGATGGAGCTAATTCCTTTTTTGTTCCTTCGTGTAAAGGATAGGAAAGATATACCTTCTTTTTATAAGTTTGAAGCGTTTGATAAAAGAGGAATCGCTCTCTCGCCACATGCTTGTTTTCCGCTTCGGAATAAGATTCATATGAAAATATTTCGGGAGAAAATCGTGTTGGCAAATCGCCGTCGCACAATCCGCCGAGAAAAACATAATTAAATTTCAATCCGCGTATCTCTTCAAAGTTGGAAACAAGCACTCCGTAACCAGGCCTCTCTTTAATATTAAACCGTGTTGAAGCTACGGCGGTTTTTAAATGATTGAGAAAATATTTCAACGGAAATTTTTGTTTTTCCGGCTCATCAAATTCTAATCGAAGCTGCTCAAAGAGATCGGTGAACATATCAATAAAGGTTGTGAGCGATTTTATGTTTTCTTCTTCATAACCTTTACTTAGTTTTATAACTTTCACCGGGAAATCCAGATTGTGGATCAACTCCGCCAAATTTTTCGTAAATCCGCGAAGTGTCATCGGCTCGCTAAAATTATTTAAAATTGTATGGAGAATTTGAATCTCTTTTTTAACCGAAGCGAGTAATTTTTTATCTGAAAGAATTTCATCATCCGAATCATTTTGGGAATCAAGAAAATGATCAATATGCTTTATCCATGTATCATAACCTGAAATTATGCGCAGCTTTGAAGCGACTTGAGAAATATCGGAGAAGCGCGTATTTACCGGCTGATAATAGTCGCTGCTAAAAACCCTAAACACTGCTTTATGGTAAAAATCCGTTGCCACTACTTCAAGTAAATTGATGATAGAAATTACCGGGTTGAAAGTATTTAGTGAGAACCGGTCGGTAAGATTAAACGGAATTCCGTATTGTAAAAATACATCGCGAACAATTCCTGAATAGTTTTGAATCAAATGGGAGGCTACGCAAATCTCATTCGGCAATACATTTTTTTCTGTAAGCAGCGTTTTAATTTCCTTCGCAATTTGTACAATTTCATCTTCCCTATCTCTTGATGGAAGCAGTACAATCGCGTCTTTAGCCCTTTTAATCTTTTCAGTTCTCTTTTCATTAAACAACCGGTTGGAAAGATAGGCGCTCAACTTATTTTCGTTCTCTTTCGGTGAAGAAGCATAAGAATAGAAACTAACCTTCTCAAATTTATCTTTCACATCACCGGCGGCTGAAAACAATCCGTGATTATTACTTTCGTAATCAAGATCGATGTAAAAATTTATTCCAGGTAATCCTGATAATGTTTTTAGGAATATGATCTCCGGATGAGAAAACTCCGAATACCCAAAAGCATAAATAATTTTTACCGATGGAAAAAGTTTGCTGAATCGTCCGGCGGTTTCTTTTGGGGATAATTCATTTACTTCGCGGATAACATCACCAATTTCATAAAGCTCTAACTGGCGGAGAAGTTCCGAATAGCTTTCGTAAACGTTCGCTAATTCGTAAAGTTTTTGTTTGTCGATCCCTTCAACATTGTCTAAATCCTTTAGTAAAAAATCATGAGTAATTCCACTTCTCTTGTATTCCGAGAAAAGACTCCGTATGCGGTTCAAACTACCTTGGGGAATTGATTTTGAAAAACTCCTAAAGTACTCGAGTTTATTTTTCTGAAATGCTTTTTTTAATAGAACCGATGAAGCTGCTTCCGAAGCAAGAGACAAAGGTTTATCAACGCTAAATAATTTTTCCGCGAGCGTGAAAATGGTTTCGATGGGTAAAACTGAAACAGCCTGTGCGGGAGTTCTATCAATAATTTCTTTCTTAAGCGATCGCACTTTCCGGTTGGTTGGGACCAAATGCAAAATTTCATTCGCCTTCCCTTGAAGGATTTTTTCTTCTATTAATTTTAACTGAGCATCCGAAAAAGTTTGTTTGTTCGTTAAGATCATTTTTTGCCGGCTTGGATAAGAAGATCGTGATACGACAATCGCAATTGTTCTTTCGGATCAAGTTGCAGAGCGGTTAACAAAAAGCGAAATCGCTGCTGTGCATCCTTTTTTGACGAAATAACTTTGGTTTCTAATTCAATAAAATTGCCGAGTTTTTTCACTTTGTCTAAATGAATGCGTGTATTATCATATAAATAAAGAAGCCGCTCTTTTTCAACTACCGCCTCGCAAGCCCACAAATTTCGTAGAAAACTTTCGGCGTGCGCCTGATGCAGTTCCAGAATTTCGAAGTTCGACCAGCGGTTTTTGCCATCTTCATTTCGTTGGTAGCGTATCAGTTGTTGGCTCTTTCCTTCTTTTCGTAATTTTAACAATCCTTTTGGACTTGAAAAATAGACATCCTTTTGGTGAAGTAAACCGGACTTTTTTGCTTTTAATTTTTTCAAACTCTTTAGGATTGAGTCGAAGTTTTTTACTTTTACTTTTATTTCGAGGTTAACGGGCATCTTTTAATCTTTCTTAGTTACTTTAATCGGATCAATCCGTTTTTACGTGGCACGGAACACTTTACAAAAAATTGAATTGATTTTTGTTATAAACTAAGTAATTTTAAAACAAAAATTTAGATGAGTATGAAAAAATATTTTATTCTGGTAATTCTGTTTCTTCCATTGACTTTTCTTCACTCCCAAAGTATCGGAGAATTAGCTCCCGACCGGGAACCGCTTGAGTTCCCTGATAATGCTTACGGAATGGATTTGCTTTTTGGCGAAGGCGGTTTTGGTTTAGGCGGTTTTTATAGAAATAATTTGACCAACACGCTTACCTTTTTTACCGATCTCTCGATCTCCGGGGCAAAGGACGAAAACGAGTTTGAATACGTTGATTACTGGGGACGCACCTATACGGTTGGCAAAAAGAATAGAATTTTTCTCATCCCGCTCTTCGCCGGACTTCAAAACCGGCTTTTCGCAAATGATCTCGGAGACAACTTTCGTCCTTATATAAACTTTGCCATCGGTCCTACAATGGTGCTTACAACTCCGTACGAACGGGAATTTTTTAATTCATTGAAATACGCACAAGCGAATTATACTGTTGGCGGGTATATCGGTTTCGGCGCTAACTTTGGGCTGGATCAAACACATCTTGCGGGAATTAACATCCGATATTATGTTATCCAATTTTTCAATCATGGAATTGAGAGTTTGGAAGGAAAGCCGAAAAAATCATTCGGTGGATTTTATATAACTTTAAATATCGGTTCGATGTATTGAAAACTCATGAGATAAATCAGTTTACCGGTTTTCAACCGCAGTTGTTTTCTTTTTTTGAAGGATTGGAAAAGAACAATTCAAAAGTTTTTTTTGACAAGCATAGAACCGAATACGAAGAATTTGTGGTTAAACCGGCGAAGGCTTTTATCTCAGCGCTTGCCCCTTTTCTTGAACAACTAAATCCCTCGATAAGAAGAGAACCGAAGTTCAATCAAACGATTATGAAATTGAGCAAAGATATGCGGTTCTCAAAAGGTGTTCCGTATAAAACTTTTCTGCTCATCCACTTCGGTAGATTTAAATTGGACAGCGAGTTTTATGTTTATTTTGATAAATCCGGAGTTCAATACGGAATGTTCCTTAATAATTCAAAAGAAGAAAATCTTTTCTTCAAGAAGAATTTAGAGAAATATGAAAAAGAAATTGCAAAAGTCTTTACCGATTACAAATTGAACAATCAACTCTCTTTAACTGAAATGAAAAAAGAGATGGTGCTGGTAAGGAAAAAGTTTGATTTCAGCAAAGACGGGATTCTTCTGCAAAAAATGAAATATATTCTACTTGAAAAACCGATTCTGACAAAAGAAAAAAAAATTATTGCTTCGCCAAACTTTATAAACGATATTATAAAAACATTTTCGAGGCTATACCCGCTCTACTGTTTTGCAATTTCGGAACAACCGCTAAATCTTATCGCCAAATTTGAAGAGCACATGGGAGTTGCGGACTAATCTGCTTTCCATTTGATCGTGCAGCCAATCGCATACGTTTCGGGTACAGAAATTTCTTCACCGCGTAAATATTCTTCAATTGCATTTTGCAAATATTTTGTCTGCACTTTTTCAGGTTCCCGCCAGTTATCGTCAATTTTTCCGGTATAAATTAATTTTCGTTCCGCGTTAAAAAAGAATAACTCAGGTGTAAATACTGCTCCAAATGCTTTTGCGGTTTCCTGCGATTCATCTCGCAGATAGATAAAATTAAATTTCTTTTCTGCAGCGCGTTTTTTCATTTCTTCAAAAGAATCCTCAGCATATTTCTCGGCATCGTTCCCATTGATAGCAACAATTTGAAGACCGTCTTTCAAAAAATCATTTTGAAGTTTTTTAATTCTTTCTTCATACGCCTGAACGTATGGACAGTGGTTGCACGAAAAAATTACCAGCAGCAACGGGTTTGCGGCAAAATCAGAAAGGGAGTAATTTTTTCCGTCAATACAGGGCAGTGAAAAGTCAGGCGCAATGTGTCCAAGGTCTATTCTTTTATTCATCTTCTTATTCCTACTTATTTTTTCTTAATTTCCCTATACATTAATCGCTAATTTTGAAATGAAGTATTTATATTTTTTATTACTAACCATATTACCGGTGATTGGTATGAGCCAGGAAATTTCTTTTTCGTACGATCTTTATAACACGTACGAAAACTATCGTGAACCGTCATTAAACATCCGGAGGATAAAACACCCGGACATTTTGACGCTCATTCACAAACTAAGACACAACTCAAAATTTGTTGTGCACAAATTAGGTGAATCGGTTGAAAAAAGAGAATTATTTTTAATAAAAATCGGGACGGGCAAAACAAAAATATTTCTCTGGTCTCAAATGCATGGTGACGAATCAACCGCAACCATGGCGTTGTTTGACATATTCAACTTCTTTTCTGCCAACGATTTTTTAAATGAAACGAGAGAAAAAATTCTAAGTGAAACTACGCTCTATTTTCTGCCGATGGTTAATCCTGACGGCGCACAAATATTTCAAAGAAGAAACATCTGGGAGCTTGATCTGAATAGAGACGCAGCCCGTTTAGTTTCTCCCGAAGCGGAAATTTTAATGAATACTTTTGACAGCCTGAAAGCTGAGTTCGGTTTTAACCTGCATGATCAGAATACAAGATATTCGGTTGGGAAAGATTATAAACAAGCGACAATTTCTTTTCTGGCTCCGGCGTTCAATGAGCAGAAGGAGATGAGCGAAAAAAGAGAACGGGCAGTAAAACTTATCGGAATGATGAATCAAATTTTGCAGCAATTTATCCCCGGACATGTAGCAAAGTATTCCGACGAATACGAACCTCGCGCGTTTGGCGACACTTTTCAGAAAAAAGGAACAAGCACAATCCTAATTGAATCCGGCGGCTGGAAAGATGACACCGAAAAACAATTTATCAGGAAAATTAATTTCATTAGCTTGTTATCAGGTTTCTTCTCGATTACGAAAAATTCCTACGAAGAAATTCCGAAAGAAAATTATGATCAGATACCCTTTAATGACGATCAACTTTTTGATCTCCTTTTAAAGAATGTAACCGTAGAAAAGAATGGGCGGCATATTCCTTTTGACATTGCGATAAATATTACCGAGCAAAATTCAGACTCCGGTACAGCGTTCACTTCGTTCGGATCGATTGAAGATATTGGAGACCTTTCCATTTTTCATGGGATAGAGGAAATGGATTGTTCGGGATTAGTGCTAAAAGAAGGAAAAATCTTTCCAAAAAAAATTGAGACGGAAAAAGAATTATCAGAAATAGATTTTCAAAAATTAGTTGAAGATGGAATATTGTTTTTACCTGTTCAGAAGACGATACTTAAATCGAAAACCAAACAGCAATTACAAGATGAATTTCCGGTTTGTCTGGTTGAAGATTCCGATTTTCATGCTGATATTAAGATTGGGGCGAAACCTGCCTTTTATCTTTATAAAAACAACAAACCAAAATATGTCGTTTCGGGTGGTAAAGTAATTCGGCTCAACTTATACCCGGTGAATTCTGACCGATAACAAAGGTTCGAGTTTGGTAATGCAAGAGAATTTTCTTTTATTTAAAAGTTCAGATTAATAATTATAAAAAAACTATTTAGCCTTTAAGAATGAATAAATCCTCAGAATTTTACGACGAATTTAATAGAGAAGCCATCCCGCATATGGATGCTTTATTAAATTTTGCAATCCGGATGACGGGAAATGAGGATGACGCCAACGATCTTGTGCAAGAAACTTATCTTCGTGCGTTTCGCTTTTTTGATAAATTTGAGAGGGGGACAAATTGCAAAGCCTGGCTTTTTAGAATATTAAAAAATACTTTTATCAATTCGTACAGAAAACAGAAAAAAGAGCCGAACAAAGTCGATTACGAGGATGTTGAGAATTACTACGAAAACGCGAAACCTTCCAACACAGACGACTCCCATCTCGAACGGGAGATTTTCGACAATCTTTTGGATGACGAAGTATCCGAAGCGATACAAACTCTTCCCGAAGATTTTAGAACGGTAGTTATTCTTTCCGATATTGAAGGTTATACTTACGATGAAATAGCAGATTTTATTGACTGCCCCGTGGGAACCGTCCGCTCACGATTGCACCGGGCAAGAAAAATGCTTTATTCCAAACTTTATAAATACGCTGACGACAAAGGTTATATCCCAAAAGACTAATTTTTGCACAAAAGTAGTATAATATCAAAAAACTGTCTTTTCTCCCGATATAAGATTAAAATAATTCCAAATCTTCTTTACAAACCTTTCGCCAACAGGAAATTATAAGCATGGTAATGCATAATTCCCTCCATTAGCGGTTCAAAGAATAATATTTTTGCAATTCCACCTATAAATCAATATATTTACCTACTTAAAAAAGTAGATTTTATGGCAAAAGTTAAAAACATTCAGGCATTTTGCAAGTTTTGCAATGCAATTCAAAAAATGGAACTCACAGGCGAGATTTTTTCTTCCGCTGAACATGAAGGAAAAGAATGGGCAAAGTGTAAAAAGTGCAAGCAAATTCTGTTGATAGAAACTGTTTCTATTGTACGGGATTCTAAACACAAAGTCGATCAGATTGTACTTGAGAATTCCATCGATTATTCCCCGGAAAAAACATATAGTGTTGGGGAAACTATTTACCATAAAACATGGGATGATTTTGGAATTGTAACTTCGAAGACCTCTCTTTCAAACGGAAAAGGTTCGATTACAGTCGAATTTCAAAAATTAGGATTAAAAAAATTACTTGAAACACATTAAAGCTACCCGGGAATTGAGGTGAATTAATTGGTAGGAATTACAATTTCAGAAAATGAGTCAATTGATAAAGCTCTTAAAAGATTCAAAAAGAAATATGAACGTTCAGGCGTACTAAAAGAATTTAAGAAGCGTACTTTTTTTGTTAAACCTTCGGTAAAAAAACGATTGGAAAGAATTAAAGCTACTCGCAGAGCTCAACGAAATGATGATATGGATTAATAAAAAAAGCCATCTCGATTAAACGGGATGGCTTTTTTATTTGAATTGATCAAACCTTCTTTTTCAGATAATATTTTTCAAAATGCTTCGTTACACACTTCATTGCTTCATCCGGCGTATTACAGAATGAAAATAAGTTTAGGTCTTCCCTGCTGATCATTCCGGCTTCAACAAGCGCTTCAAAATTGATCAAGTTTTTCCAGTACTTCTCATCATAAATAATAATTAATAAATTCTTTTTGATCTTTCCGGTTTGTACCAATGTAACCATTTCAAAAAACTCATCCATGGTTCCAAACCCGCCCGGGAAAACTATTAGCGCTTTTCCAAGATAAGCGAACCAAAATTTTCTCATAAAAAAGTAATGGAATTCAAAACTCAATTGTGGAGTAACGTACTTATTTACAAACTGTTCGAATGGAATGGAGATGTTCAGACCGACCGAATATCCGCCGGCTAACTTGGCACCTTTGTTTGCGGCTTCCATAATGCCGGGACCACCGCCTGTGCTAATGATGAAGCGGTTGCTATCTAATCCTAAATTTAAGGACCAGGTGGTAATCTTTTTCGCGAGGTCTACTGCGTCTTCATAATATTTAGACATTTCTACATGCTGCTGAGCTGTACGAAGCTTCTGTGCAAAATTCGGAGTGGTTTTAGGATCAGAAGCTTTTATTTTATTGTACTCCTTCACCGCATCTTTTTTCGCCCGGAGTCGCGCGGAACCAAAAAAAACAATGGTATCCAGAATATTATATTTTCTAAACCGGGCTGCCGGTTCCAGGTATTCTGAAAGAATCCTTACTATGCGCGCTTCTGCAGAATGAAGAAAATCTGATTTTTCGTAAGCTTTAAATTTTTCCATAAAAGATTTTTAGTTAGTGAAATAAATTATGTTTATTATTTTGGGGTGGTAATATACTCTATTTCTATTTTATATAATCATGGAATTATGAAAAAACTCATTTTATTATTTATACTCATTAGTGCTGCTCTTCCCATTTTTGCTCAACGAATAAAAACAGAGATCGATCATATCTTAAGAAAAGTACCTCCTAAGTCAAATTATGGCATTCTCATAATTAATCCGATGAAGGAGGATACGATCTATGCACACAACGTTAATACTCCATTAATCCCGGCTTCAAACACCAAATTATTTACAACCGCTGTCGCCATTTATTTTTTAGGGCCTGAATATCCCATATCAACAAAATTCTTTACGGATGCTAAACGCCAGGGTTCAAAAAAATTAGATGGGAATCTCTATTTAAAGGGCTATGGGAACGGCTTGTTTAGTGATGAAGACCTCGACAATATGATCAGCGACTTAAAAAACAAGGGGATAAAAGAAATTAACGGAAATATTATTGGCGACGATACTTTTTTTGATGATGTTTACTCCAGAGCTGATTGGATAGAGGATGAAAAAAAAACGGTCTCTCTTCCCCCGGTTAGTGCGCTTGTCCTCAATAAAAATAAATATGAGGTTCGAAAGAAAATCCGTAAAAAACGGTATAAATTTGTAACAGAATTTTATTCGGATCCTCCGTTAAAAATAGCCGAGGTGTTGTACAAGAAATTGAAAGCTGCATCGATAACGGTTAATGGAATTTATAAAAAGGGGCAAACTCCTAATTCGGCAATCGAGATCGGAGTTCATTCAATAAAGCTAAAAGACTATCTAAAAATTGTGAATAAACGGAGTGATAACTTTTTAGCGGAATGTTTGTTTAAAATAATTGGTGCGGTCTCATCAGGGGAAGAAGGTTCTGCTTTTTACGCTTCACAAACTATTAACAAGTTTTTGTTTGATAACGATGTTCCTTCTGAAGTCACAAAGATTGTCGATGGCTCCGGGCTCTCACGGAATAACCAGGTTTCGGTTGGATCAATCGTTGGTTTGTTGGAAAAGATATATTTCGACATCCGTTATTATGATACTTTTTATAATTCACTTAGTACAGCCGGAACAGATGGAACACTGCGAAACAGAATGAAAGACCCGTTGTTGGATGTAAATTTTAGAGGCAAAACCGGAACGCTCAACGGAGCTTCGTCTGTTTCCGGTTATTTGAAACTTAAGAACGGAGATGATATAATAATAAGTATGATTTTTGAATTCTCAAAAAACAGTAACAATTACTATAGAAATGTTGAGGATGAAATAATTGAAAAATTAGCCGGATTTGATTACAAACCCGGCGATTAATTTTAACGCGGTAAAGCTGGATTAGTTGGAACGCTTTGTCTTCCGCCTTGTTGAATAACACTATTTGTGTTATCACTTTTAGCGGTTGGAAGGAAAAAGAGATTTACTACAATTGCGAGAATAACCAACGCTCCGGCAAGCCACCAGGTTGATTTACTCAAAAAATCTGCTGTTCTTCTTGTTCCAAAAACTGAACCAACATTTGCTCCGCCAAAAGTACCGGCTAAACCGGAACCTTTGCTGGCTTGCATCAAAATAATAATTATCAATAACACTGAGATAATTACCGAGATACCTATTAAAACGCTATACATAAACACCTTTCTTCTGTATAAAATGGTAGCGGGGGAGGGATTCGAACCCCCGACACATGGATTATGATTCCATTGCTCTAACCTACTGAGCTACCCCGCCATTGTTGTCAAAATGGCTTCCAAATATACTAAACATTACAATTTTAGCAAAAATTATCGTATAATTCTTAAAATCTTTTACTCATTTATTATTGGGAACAACTATGGGCTTTGATCTGCAAATTATTATTTCTTTACTTACTCTCGTTCTTCTCGAAATTGTTCTTGGTATCGATAACATCGTATTTATTTCAATTTTAACGGGAAAACTTCCCGTTTCAATGCAGGAAAAAGCGAGAATCATAGGTCTTTCTTTGGCGATGATCACCAGAATTCTGCTGCTGCTCTCCCTTACAATGCTTATGAAACTGACTTATCCGCTGTTTATTCTTTTCGGCAATGAAATATCGGGGAAAGATCTGATAGTTATTTGCGGCGGTATTTTTCTGCTGACAAAAAGTACCCACGAAATTCATGACAAACTTGAGGGAGAAGAAGGCGAAGAAAGTTACCGTATAAAATCATCCTTCGGAGCGGTGATCTTTCAGATTTTGTTGCTCGATATTGTCTTTTCACTTGATTCCGTTATAACAGCAATCGGAATGGCAAACCAAATTTGGGTGATGATAACCGCGGTAATAGTCGCCGTAATTTTTATGCTTTTTCTTTCAGGGAAGATCAGCGCGTTTGTAAATAATCATCCAACGGTTAAAATGCTGGGTTTAAGCTTTTTACTATTAATTGGAATTACGTTAATTGCGGAGGGTTTTGATCAGCATATCCCGAAAGGTTACATTTATTTTTCGATGGCTTTTTCTTTGTTTGTGGAGATGTTGAATTTAAGAGCGAGAGGGAAAAAATCAATTCCGATTAAACTTCGCACCTCCCTAACGAGTAAATAGAACCATTAAAACTTTACGTGTATCACAGATTAATAATCTGTGATACAACTTTTATCCTTTTCGGTAAGCTTCCATTAAAAGTTTTAGATCGCTTTCATAATACTCGTGCAGAAACTCTACATCTTCATCAGAAAGCTGCGAAAACTCCTTTACATTGGCAATTGCCTGTCTTTCATTTCTTATGCCGGGAATAACAGATGAGACTCCTTGATGGCTTAAAATAAAGCTCATCGCAAGATAGTCTTTTTCCATTTTTCTTTTTTCTGCCAACTCAAAAACTTTTTCCAATTTATCAAGAGATAGATTTAACAATTCCGGGTTAAGCCTGTTGCTTCTGTGATCATTTTTGGGGAAGGTTTTTTCTCTTGCAAATTTTCCGCTAAGTAAACCAAAGTGCAGCGGAACCCGTGCGATAATTCCGTAATTATTTTCTATCGCCAACGGGAAAACTTCTTTTAAAGCTATTTGATTAATAATACTGAAAGCTATTTGAAACGTATGCCCGATCTGATGTTCAACAAAAAATTTTGCTTCTTGCTGCGGTTCAAAAGTGTTGAGGGAAATTCCCCAATAACGGATTTTCCCATCTTGCTGAAGCTGCTCCATCGCTTCAATGCATTCGCCTTGTTGCAGATGCTGCATCCTTGCGCTGTGCAATTGGTAAACATCAATTACATCTTTGTTGAGGCGTTTTAAACTTTTCTCGCAGGCATTTAAAATATATTCTTTTGAGTAATTTATCCCGGCGGAACCATCTTCCATCAAAGTGTTACCGACTTTTGTCGCGAGAATAATGTCCTTCCATTTTCCCTCGAAAACATTTCCGAGCAATTCTTCGCTGTGTCCAAGCCCGTAAAAATCAGCGGTATCAAAAAAATTGACGCCGAGTTCAACCGCTTTAACTATGGCTTTCTTCGATGTTTCATCATCGACTTTTCCCCAGCCGATCGGAACATCTCCGGCCATAACCGGACCTCCAATTGCCCAAGATCCAAAACCAATTTCAGAAACTAATAAATTTGTTTTCCCGAGTTTTCTATACCGCATGCTTATTATGGAAGTTTGTTTTTGATGTTTGCTGCATATTCATTTTTAAACAAGTTTGCGTCGTTGGATTTCCAATCCTTAATCGCAATTCCCGCACTTTGTAAACGTTCATTTGCTTTTGCAATACGGTTAACCGGATCAGGATGCGTTGAGAGGAATGTAGCAACTTTGCTGCTCTTTGAACTTACTGTTCCGTCGTCGCGCATTTCTTCAAAAAAGAATTTAACTGAACCGGGATAAAAGCGCGTGTCCTTCAAATAGTCAATCGAATATCTGTCGGCTTCATCTTCATCGGCTCTGCTGTTGGCTAAGAAGGCAAGCCCAACAAAAAGATTTGAAGCGACTTCTGCAACTTTGGAAGGCTGGCTGCCGAGAACCATTCCGACTAAAAATTGCACTCCGTAATATTTTGTCATTCGCTGCGTTGCGTGGCGCTTTTCAGCATGCGCTATCTCATGCCCTAAAACTCCGGCGAGCGCCGCTTCCGAATCGAGATATTTTAATAATCCCGTATAAACATAAACGTTTCCACCGGGTAGAGCGAAAGCGTTTAAGGTGTTATTGTCAGCAATCAATTCAAGCTTATAATCATAAACGTTCCTCTTTGCAATTTTGGAAGAAGTTAAAATCTGCTGAAAGATCCGCTGATCGATATACGTCTTAATTGATGGATCACCTCTAAAGATCGGGTATTCCGCCTGGTTTTTTAACATTTCGGAAGAAACATCATGTCCAAGTTTTATGTCTTCTGAGTCGGAAAACATATTGAATCCGCCACCGCCGCTGCATGAGCTGATGACTACGACCGAAAATAGTGATAAAAAAAGATTGATAATGTTTTTTTTCATGCTTCTACCTCTTTATGTAATAAAGTGAGTTCTTTCCAAAGGTAATCCAGAAGTTCCTGAATTCCGTTACGTGTTGCCGAAGAAAATACTAAAGTCGGGGAATCAGCTCTGCGAAATTTTTTCTTCTTCAACTTGATAATGTCCTGTTCAGATAAAAGATCAGATTTGGAGATACTAATAATTTTTTTCTTTTGCGCTAAAATTTTACTGTGCGTTTTCAATTCCTTTAACAGAATGGAAAAATCTTTTTGATAATCTTCCGATTGACTGTCGATCAAAAATAAAAGAATCTCCGTTCTTTCAATGTGGCGAAGAAATAAGAGTCCGAGCCCCTTGCCTTGAGACGCTCCTTCAATTATTCCCGGGATATCCGCTACTGTAAAACTTTGATACTCTTTATAACGCACAATACCTAAATTTGGTTCAAGAGTAGTAAAAGGATAGTCTGCAATTTTCGGTTTTGCTTCGGAGATTGTAGAAATTAAGGTTGATTTACCTGCGTTCGGAAATCCAACCAGACCAACATCGGCTATTAATTTTAATTCTAAAATAACTTTTATTTCTTCACCCGGTTTACCATCTTCAGCATAGCGCGGAGTTTGATTTGTAGGTGTCGCAAAATTAGAATTTCCTTTGCCGCCTCTTCCGCCTTTTGCAACAACAATTTTCATCCCGTTTTTATTCAGGTCGTAAAGAACTTTTTCCGTCCCGGCGTCTTTGATAATTGTTCCAACCGGAACTAAAACGAGAATATCTTTTCCGTTTTTACCATCTTTTAAAGAATTGGCTCCGGCGTCCCCATCTTCAGCGGCGTAGTTTTTTTTGTAGCGGTAATCCAGAAGGGTCGACAAATTACTGCTGGCTACAAAAATTACATCGCCTCCTTTTCCGCCGTTGCCGCCCGATGGACCGCCTTTTGGGACATATTTTTCGCGGCGAAACGTTACTGCGCCGTCTCCGCCTTTACCTGCGGCAATATTAATTTGAGCATAGTCAATAAACATTAAAACTCCTTATCACGAAAAAATTGTTCGATCTTTTCCTTAAGCAACGTTGCTTCTTTTCCTACTGAATTTACGCGATAAGAAAGAAAAACATCTTTTAAAATTTGATCTGCTTCATCTTCTTGTTTAGATTCGGCTATCCGCTCAAGCGTGTTCACAAAATCTAAACTGTCCTGATTAAAAATAGCACTAATAATTTTCATCGTCTCTTTTGTTGTAAAATAGCTGAAGATATCCAACTCATTTTCTTCGGAAGATTCTTTCTCCACTTTAGCTGTTTCCTCAAAAAGCGGTTGAGATTGTGGTTCAATCTCCGGCTCTAAAAAAGGATCTTCTTCAAGTTTTGTTTCAGTCTTTTCTAATTCTTCCTTAAAATACTTTTCAAAAGATATTTCGCCGCTTTCAAATTCTGTTTCTACCGGCTCGGTAGAAAAATTCTCCACAACCGGTTCAAGTTCATCTGTTTCCTCTAAGTCGTTTTCCCCTCTTTGCACATCACTTAGGAACGTATCCTCTTCGATGAACTCTTCATTATCATTCCCTAATTCATCTTGGGTTGACTCTTCTTCGTTCACAATTTCGTTCCCGGATGGAAATTCTTCTTCATCGTAAAGATTTAATTTGTTCTCCGGGTTGTAATCGTCATCGATTTTATTTTCAATAAAACTTTCTTCACCCAATCTTTCTTCTTCTTTATCAACCTCAATTTCAGAAAGATTCTGCTCCGCATTACTTTCCGTTGGCAATTCCGGCGTATCGAAGAGTTCCGTTTCTCCATCGAAACTATCCTCAATTTCTTCTTCTTCCGCAACCGGTTCAGAAGTACTTCTAAGCAGTTCATCTGCTAAATTTTCATCTTCATGTAAAGATTCTTCTGCGGACTCAAAAATATTTAACTGTGATTCGTCCTTTGGAATTTCAACCGGCGGTTCTCCGAAAGCATATGCTTGCTCATCCTCAATAGAGATAGCGCTGAAAAGCGCCGAATAAATTTCAGACAGCTCAAACTTCTGTTTCGGATCAACGGAAAGAAGTTTTCTTATTTTAAAGATATGATTGTGAAGTCCTTTATCTTTTAAAAAGATTTCGAGTGTTTCTATGGCAAGTTTGGTTTTTGTAACTTCTCCGGTATTTATGAATTCGGCAGCGTCCATCAACGCGTTCTCGATCACGTTTTTCATTTGTTGTTCAAGCAGTTGCCGCTGAATTTTTTCAAGGAGAGATTCAAACTCATAAATACTGATAGTAAGCAGTTGTTTTTTTTCAAGGATCGTAAGAAATATTTTCTTGTAGTAATCAAAAAAATAGAGGTAATTCAAAAACAGTTTTACTTCTTCCTGAGAACGAATTTCGCTTGAATCAAAAATAAACTTTTTCAGCGTCCACACCGGACGAAGTAAATAGGTCAACTGAAAAGTAACCGCCTGTTGAATGATCTTTTTGACTTCCTCGTACGGAAGGAGTTTATTCTTCTTAATTTCCTGACTGATCGCCAAAAAATGTTCTACTATCTCCAATCCACTGTAATCGAAAACCGATTTTTGCAGAAGATTTTGCCGGTCGAGAAAAATCAAATAATCAATTTCCGCTGAAATATACTGCACAATAGCCGGATGCACTTTTGCTTTGGTCAGATCGTCTAAAGAAAAAAACGAACCAAGCTTTTTAATCTTATTCAGATTAAAATCGGTGATAAATTGTATTTCCTTTTCAAACATTGCATATCTCAGTTATTCTTACCCTTAAAATAAAAAAAATCCCGGTCAAAAGTTAATCGGGTACTTCTTTCTGTGATGGGGTTAATTTTTAGTTTTTTTTAGTCGAAGTGCTTGTCGCGGTGAGTAAGTCTTAAATCCTCGGTTCTTGAAATCCTTATCCAGTGTGACTAATTTTAAATTGTTTTTTTGCGAAACAAACAATTGCATTATCTTCATCGGATTTTTCTTGCTCCAACATTCTTTCAAGCCAGATATTCATATCAACTAAAAACATTTTAACTTCTCAATTTCAAAGCAAGTTTTTGAAGTTCAACCGAGGAGTATTCATTTTTAAATTGTTTTAGGGAACCAGCCCAAGTTTGTTTGAGTTTAGTATTTCTTTTAGGTTTTTGTTTTTCTAAAAGGAAGTCGATATAAAGCTCAACATTTTTCCTCAAATACTCGGGAAGTTCATCAAATTTTTGTTGATAAGAAACTTGTTTCTCCATACTTACGATTTCCAAATTCGTTCTTTGCATATCTCAGTTATTCTTACCTTTAAAATAAAAAAAATCCCGGTCAAATGTTAATCGGGGAAGGCAGCTATTTAACCCAGGTCACGTCAAAAAGGATGTTCTTCCCTATTCCAAAGAAAAGCGATCTCTTCAGTAAGATTCAATCTTCAGCAATTGTTTATCCAACCAAATGACTATTGACGAATGACTAATGCCTTAATTTGCCTACCAAGCATCGCCCATCATCCATCTAAATCTACACCACTCTCTTCTGTAACCGTTTGAAAATTACAAACTGTTCTCCGAATTTTAACGGCTCTGTATATTCTTCAGCGCCAAGTTGTTGAATCGCCTTATAAATACTTTCCGCATAAAGATTGATATCAACTTCACCAAGAAGTCCCTTCATTACACGGGAAGGCGCCACAGAATATTTCATCGCCAGTTCGCCAAAATCTTCACCTCTCTGCAACGCCGCATAAACAGAATCGGCTTCTTCTTCTCTATTGCACAATATTTCTGCGAGCGGGAGATAAATCGGATTAGCATACCTTATAGTAAGTTTTAGACGAAACCAGGTACTTATGATTCTGTTTTCAAATCGCGCCGGAATGAAGTGCCATTGTCTGATTGATGCAATAGCAAGAGAATCCCAAGCCGCGTCTCCGCTTGCCCGTCTCAGTTTTACATGCCCAACCGATCCATCTTCAAGAATGAACAAAACCATGTCCATCTCAAAATAGGGTTGGGATATTGATGTGGGAACAACAGGGAGTGGAGTTCTCGTTAATATTTGCGGGTATGAGTCATCGGCTGTTTGTTGCGTCGAGGAACATCCTATAAAACAACCTAGACACAGAAGAAAAACTAAGTGTTTCATGATTCACCTCGTATGATAATTATTTCTCTTTTATAACAGCATATTTTCTGTTATGAATTTTATCTTCTCGGGAAGTGAGTATCCGTCAATTTAAATGCTGTGGAATAAGAGGTCAGTAATCACTTGTCAGAATGAAGAAGGCAGAAAAATTGACACCCAAATGTAGAGTTCTTTTGGGTGAGAAGCAATGTTGAGAATTATCGTCATGTTTGTATTTCAATCGAAAAAAAATCCCGATTAAATGTTAATCGGGATTGAAATAAATGACTATCTCAAATGAGCTATTCTTAGATTTTTTCACCGCAAAGTTTTGCTTTGAAATAATCGCGGTTCATGCGGGCGATGTTGCTCACGGAAATTCCTTTCGGACATTCGGCTTCACACGCGTAGGTGTTTGTACAGTTTCCGAAAGCGTTCTCATCCATAACTTTTACCATCGCTTGCACACGGTCGTAACGTTCCGGCTGTCCTTGCGGAAGTAAAGCAAATTGAGAAACCTTCGCGCTTACAAAAAGCATTGCAGATGAATTCTTACAAGCCGCCACACACGCGCCGCAGCCGATACATTCAGCCGCATCAAGTGAAAGATCGGCGCTCTCTTTAGAAATAAGAGTCGCGTTTCCATCAGGCGCGCTTCCCGTATTGAAAGAAGTATAACCACCGGCTTGCTGAATTTTATCAAAGCCTGTTCTATCGATTACTAAATCTTTAATTACAGGAAAAGCCGCTGCTCTGAATGGTTCAATATAAAGCGTTTCACCGTCTTTGAAATTCCGCATATGTAATTGACACGTAGCAGTCTTTGGCAAAGGTCCGTGCGGGTGACCGTTAACAGACAACCCGCAAGTTCCGCAAATTCCTTCACGGCAATCACTCTCAAACGCAATCGGGATTTTTCCTTCGGATTCTAGTTTGTTGTTCACTTCATCAAGCATCTCAAGGATAGAAGAATCGGGAGAAACTTTTTGATTGAATTCGTCGAAGTGTCCTTTAGCTTTGTTATTTTCTTGCCGCCAGATTTTTAACTTCAAGGTGATATGATTACTGCTCATTATTTATAACTCCTCGTAGCTAATTTAATATTAGTAAATTCAAGATTTTCTTTTGTTAGTTCCCACTCGCCGGATTTTTTATAATCCCATGCAGCCACATAAGAATATTCGTCATCTCTTCTTAATGCTTCGCCTTCGGGAGTTTGGTATTCTTCACGGAAATGCCCGCCGCAGCTTTCGTTCCGGTTGAGAGCATCTTTAGCCATCAATTCACCAAGTTCAAGATAATCCGCGACTCTTCCGGCGCGTTCTAAAGTCTGGTTTAGTTCTTCGCCTTTACCGACAACTTTAACGTCAGTCCAGAATTCTTCTCTTAGTTCTCTGATATTTTTAATTGCCTCGTTCAATCCTTTTTCTTCTCTTGACATTCCGACTTTATCAATCAAGATTAAGCCGAGTTTTTTATGGATCGCGTCAACGGTTTGTTTTCCGTTAACCGAAAGAAGTTTTTTAATATCATTATCAACTGCTTTTTCTGTCTCTTTAAATTCAGCGCTCTCCGGATTTGCTTTCTCCGGTTTTTCGGTCGCAAAATAATTTCCAATTGTGTATGGAATAACAAAGTATCCATCGGCTAAACCTTGCATTAATGCGCTCGCGCCGAGTCTGTTTGCACCGTGATCTGAGAAGTTTGCTTCGCCAAGAACGAACAAACCGGGAACGTTGCTCATCAAATTATAATCAACCCATAAGCCGCCCATTGCATAATGCGGAGCCGGATAAATCTGCATCGGAATTTCATACGGATCAACACCGGTAATGTTTTGGTACATATCGAACAAGTTGCCGTATCTGTCTTTAACTCCGTTCTTTCCAATTCTGCCAAAAGCTTCGGAGAAATCAAGATAGACCGAACGCCCGCCGTTTACGCCGCGGTTTTCATCGCAAACGTATTTTGCGTTTCGCGAAGCGACATCTCTCGGAACTAAATTCCCGAAAGCAGGGTATCTTCTTTCAAGATAATAATCTCTTTCGTCTTCGGGGATTTGATCCGGCGGTCTATTATCTCCAACTTTTTTCGGAACCCAAATTCTTCCATCATTCCTCAAACTTTCACTCATCAAAACTAATTTTGATTGAGCTTCTCCATGCACCGGAAGACATGTTGGGTGAATTTGCGTATAACATGGATTTGCAAATGCTGCGCCTCGTTTATGTGCGCGCCATGAAGCTGTAGCGTTGCTGTTCATCGCGTTGGTAGATAAGAAATAAACATTCATGTATCCGCCGGAAGCAATAACGACAGCTTGTGCAGCGTGTCTTTCAATTTCTCCGGTAAGTAAATTTCTTACAATAATTCCTTTTGCTTTTCCATCAACAAGAACTAAATCAAGCATCTCACGGCGATTGTACATTTTTACATTGCCGAGTTTAATTTGTCTGTTGAGGGAACTGTAAGCGCCGAGTAAAAGCTGCTGACCGGTTTCACCGCGCGCATAAAATGTTCTTGAAACTTGTGCGCCGCCGAAAGAACGGTTTGCCAATGTTCCGCCGTATTCTCTTGCAAACGGAACACCTTGCGCAACGCATTGATCAATAATGTTGTTGCTTACTTCCGCCAGGCGGTAAACATTTGCTTCGCGTGCGCGGAAGTCGCCCCCTTTAACCGTATCATAAAATAAACGGTAAACGGAGTCGGCATCATTCTGATAATTTTTTGCTGCGTTAATTCCACCTTGCGCTGCAATTGAGTGCGCGCGGCGAGGTGAATCGTGATACGTAAACGCTTTTACTTTGTAACCGAGTTCACCCAATGTTGCGGCGGCTGAAGCGCCTGCCAAACCGGTACCGACAACAATAATATCAAATTTTCTTTTGTTGGCGGGATTGACGAGCTTCATCGAAAATTTATGGTTCGACCATTTTTCGGTAATGCCGCCTTCGGGTACGTTTGATTTTAACGTTATCATTATTTGCCTCCCATCAAAAAGTAGAGTGGAATAGATGCGAAACCTAACGCCATGATCACGGCGTAAATTGTTCCTAATTTTTTAATTAGCGGAGTATATTTTTTGTGATTTAATCCGAATGTTTGGAATGCACTTTGAAATGCATGGTTCAGATGAAACCCTAAGAAGCCCATCGAAACGATGTAAATAAGAGAATAAACCGGAGAAGCAAACCATTCCGCTACAATTGTGTAGAAAGGATACTCACCTTCCGGATGAACTCCAAAATTAAAACCAAACCAGAAAGTTGATAAGTGAATACCAAGGAAAATAAATATTACCGTTCCCGTTATTGCCATGCTTCTTGAAAAGACTGTGGAGTTTTCACTATCGGCGCTAACGGCATATTTCTGCGGATTAGCTTTTTTATTCTGCCACCATAATCTTATTCCATTGTAAATATGGAAAATAAAAATTAAGGCTAAAACAATTTCGATAACTCTAACGGCAGGTTTTACTGTTTCCAAAGTTTCAACATATATTTGAAAAGCGGCGGGACCGAAGTAGAGCATCATGTTGCCGATGAAGTGCACGATAAGAAACAGCATCAGCATAGTACCGGTAAGAGCCATTATGAACTTTTTACCGAGTGAGGAATTGGTGAAATCAGTGAACCAACTCATTCATATTCTCCTTTTTTAAGTTTTTAGGAAATGGAATTGTTGATTGAATGTCGGCGCTAAAACAGGTTTCATTTTATTTTAGGTTGCGTTCAAAAGTGAGCAATTTTTTTTTCATCTAAATGAAAATTAAGAATTCTACTTGCGATATGCAATTTGAGAGCAAAAAAGTTTTACACTTTTGTTCCATTTTAAAAAGCATAAAAACTTTTCAAGATGCGGAGAACTGAATTAGAGTTCTGTTCCTAACCCCAAAAATATATTTACAACATCTTGAGGGAGGTTAGCATTTTCACGTTTGAGATATATGTCTAATCCCGATGTGATAAAATAAGGTTGTCCATCATAAATTTCGTAACTGATAACCGGTGAGAAAAAAATAACAGACCCGGAAACGACTGGTGTATTGGGTTTGTTTGTACTCAACTGGGGATTAAAATATGAAGCAGAATTATTTTTGAGCGGGGCGAACTCTCTGAAAATACCGTAATTAACCGTAAATGAATAGGTAAACGCCTCCTTTTTAGCTTGAAACCCTAAACCAAACGCAAAGTTAACCGCAGAAAACCATGTATCTTTATCACGAAAACCACACGACGCTTGAAATCTGTGAATAAAATTTTTCATGCTGAATAGTTCTGCGTTATAAATAAATCCTGCGCGACTAATAGGATCGGATCTCAAGTAGAGTGCGATATTGCTTGGTTTGAAGGGTATCAACGATTCTTGTTTTGTCCGCACCGGAACGCAGTTCAAGAATTTGAGTACATAGCTCTCTTCTTTTGAGTCTAAAACAATTCCGGGACACGATTGAAAGATTGTTTGAGCAGCAATACTGTCGGATGTTATTAATGAGTCAATAACACTATAATTTATTCCCTCACCTTTATCACTTACAAAACAAAATGATTGAACTTCACGAAACTTCATTACAATATTTTGACCGTTTTTTAGATAGACGGTACATGAATCATTTATTTCCGCAGCGTTGAGCTTGAAAGTTACGATTAAAATAGTTATAAGAATGAAGTTCGAAAAGAATCTTCCCATATAAACCCTTTATACATAAAACATAGCAATTGAGTTGTTGACAGAATGAATAATTTTTACTTGATGGAAAATTAAGAATTCTAACTGCGATATGCAATTGGGGAGAAAAAAAGTTAGACACTTTTGTTTATTTCGAAGTTCATTCAGATAAAGATTCTTCCTCTTGGTCTTTTGAAGTACCCCAAATATGCAGATCAAAATCTTTTAGTAATTCCTTCGTATTTTCTACATGGTTCACATTCACATAAAATTTGGCAGGCTGAATTAGCGGATCAACACTCAAGAAGTTTTCTCCGGTGGTGTAGTAATCAATTTCAGCATCTGCCAGTAAGGATTTAATTAACGCAATATCTCCCTGGTTAAGTGAAGAAAATAATTCTACATAGTTTTCTTTGTTTATTATTGAGGTTGGGATAACTGAGAAATCAATTGCCACTTCACATTCAGGGCAGTGAACTATTCCGTTTAATCTTTCATCTTCTGAAAGATCTAATTCACTTGCACAGTTGGGACAAATAATCTTTTCCGCCAATTTCCCTGCGGGCATTTCTTTTTTGAACAACTCCTGGCATTCTGGTTTTTTGCAATAATAGAATTCTTTCCCCTCATCCAGACATAATTCACAGTAATCGTTTCCGCAACCATGACAGATGGATAATGCTTCTCTTTGGGGATGGTTAATACAAGTTTTCATCACTTCACCTTTGTTTTTTAATGTTTCATACTATCAATTTTCATCCGAACAAAGAACCTAAACTCTACCTTTGCAACTTACTCTTTCAATACATAAGTGTCAAACAGAAATCACGATTAAGATTGATCCATGAAATCCATTCATAAAGTTGTTTCCGTTTCTATTTAAACTTGATGTAGCAAAATACTTCATTTTTTTTGCCACGGTGGGACTTGAAAAACACCATATTTTTTATTAGGTTAGCTATCATTAAAATACAGAACTAAAATGAAAACGATAGACATAAATATGACTCTCATTGAGGGATACTTGCAGTTACTTGACAATCTCAGTCCAAGTAATAAACTTGACCTGATCTCCAGACTAACTCTTTCAGTTAAAAATGATATTTCCGACCGTAAAAAATCTTTTTACAAAGCGTTTGGGGGATGGGAATCTACACAATCAGCTGATGAAATAATCAACAACTTACATAACAGCAGGACTTTTAACCGACAAATAGAAAAGTTTTGAAAAAATATCTTATCGACACGAACACTTGTATTTATTATATAAAAGGCATGTTTGACCTTAACGAAAAATTTGTACAGGTCGATCCGGACAATTGTTTTATTTCTGAGATTACACTTGCTGAACTAAAATTTGGTGTTGAAAACAGCGAGCGAAAAGATAAAAACCAAAAAGCACTTGATAATTTTTTGATGGGGGTGAAAATCGTTCCTATTTTTCATTCACTTGACCTCTATGCAAAAGAGAAAACCCGGTTAAGAAAAACAGGAACCCCGGTTGATGACTTCGATCTTTTGATTGGTGTAACCTCAGTAACTCATAATCTGACATTGGTAACAAATAATTCCGACCATTTTAAGAGGATAAAAGGAATTGCTTTGGAAAACTGGACAAAATAATTTTGAATAAATTCCCGCACTAAAAACACTCTTTTTCAACACCCACTTCACTCTATTTTGATTTCAAAAACAATTCCCTTAGATTTGACCCGTTCTTTTAAGATTGTTACGGTGTCCCGCATAGAACGGGAATGATAGGGAATCCGGTGAGAATCCGGAGCTGTCGCGCAACTGTGAAATGACTGCTTGCAAAATGCTTGTAGTCAAAAGTCAGGAGACCTGCCGTACAAATTTTAATCAACCTTCGCGGGTAAGGTTGGATTAACGCAATAGTACTCTCTATTCGTAATTCATTTCTTTCATCCCACGAAGTTACAACCTTATTTAATTCAATTTATTTTTACTAAAGGAGTAACTTCTATGGTGCACAAAATTTTTCTTTCTCTTGTTTTGCTCATTTCAATCGTAAAAGCGGAAGGTGAACAATCGGGTAACGATTCTCTCCGCACGTATCATCTTTCCGATGTGGTAGTTTCAGCAACAAAAACGCCAACACCGGCAACGCAAATCGGTTCTGCCATAACCGTAATTGATAGAGCCGAAATTGAACTCTCACAAAAAGGAACGGCTCTCGAACTCCTTTCCGATGTTCCCGGAATTTTTATGCTGCAACAAGGAGGCGCGGGAAAACTTGCTACTGTTTTTACTCGCGGTGCTAACTCCGGACAAACGCTTGTACTGCTCGACGGTGTTGAAATGAATAACCCGGGCGATATTTCAAATGCGTTTGATTTCTCCAATCTTCAAGCGGATGATATTGAACGGATCGAAATTCTCCGCGGACCGCAAAGCACGCTGTACGGTTCGGATGCGCTTGCGGGAGTCATCTCAATCTACACAAGAAAATTCTCGCAAAACTTAAATGTGCATGCTCATCTTGAAGCCGGTTCATATAGCAGTTTGCGTTCAAGCGCTTCTGTTTCGGGTAGAGTAAACTCGTTAAGCTATCTCGTCTCGGCTAACGATTTCAAAACGAAAGGGTTTTCTTCAGCTTCGGAAGCATACGGAAATACCGAAGCCGACGGATACAAAACTTCTTCATTCACGTCAAAGCTTCAATATGTTCTCCCAAAAGATATTTTGTTATCTCTTCTCCTCCGCTTCAACAAAGCCAATACCGACTATGATTTCAGCGGCGGATTGAATGGAGACGACCCGAACTATTCTTATTCACTGCAAGAATCGGTAATAAAAACTTCTCTTGATTTTTCTTTATTCGATAAACAGTGGGCGCAGTCTCTCTCTTTCGATTATCTGCGCAATTTTAGAAAATATGTAGACGGAGTTGACTCTCGACGTCCGGTTACTTCCTCCGATGCACGATATGACGGGACAAAAAAGAAAATTGAATGGCTCAATACTTTATCCTTCTTTGAAGCTCAGCGGATAACTTTTGGCGCCGAAGCGGAAGAAGAAGTTGCTGTGTCCGATTATTACTCAAACAGCGATTGGGGACCATTCGACAGTTTCTTCCCGAAGATCAGCACAACAACATTCGGTCTGTATGCACAAGACCAGGTTTCTATAATTAAAAATTTTAACGCAACCGTTGGCGTCCGTTACGATAAACATAAAATGTTTGGCTCTGTTACAACGTATCGTATCGCTCCCGTTTATTTTGTTGAAGAAACCGGAACAAAAATTCGCGCTGCATACGGAACGGGATTCAAAGCTCCATCTCTTTTTTATCTCTTTGATCCCGGTTACGGTAACGCCGATCTAAAACCGGAAAGAAGTACCGGGTGGGATTTCGGCGTAGAACAATTTTTGTTGCAAGATAAGTTATCATTTGAAGTTTCCTACTTCACCAATCACTTTGATAATTTATTCAGTTTCGATAACGCAACCTTTAAAACAATCAACCTTGCAAAGGCTGAAGCAAATGGAATTGAGTTCGGCTTAAAATATAAATCAAATGGATTTGCCGTTTACAATTTCACTTATACGTTAACAAATACTAAAGATAAAAGCGAGAATAGCCCGGACAAAGATTTTCCGTTGCTCCGTAGACCAAAAGATAAAGCAACCTTTTCAGCACTTTTCTTCCTGAATAAAAATTTTAATCTCGGGTTTGATGTTTTGTATACGGGAGTTCGGGACGATAAAGATTTTTCAACCTTTCCCGTGCAGCGTATTCAATTAGCAAGTTACACTTTGGTTAACCTATCAGCTTCTTATAAACTTACCAACGGGTTGGAAATTTTCGGGAAGCTGCACAATATTTTTGATAAAAAGTATGAAGAGATTTTTGGCTACGGAACAGAACGGCGAGCAGCTTACGCCGGAATTAATTTTTCACTTTAAACATAGGTATTAGTCAATGGTCATCAGTCATTCTATAAAATTTGACGGAACGCTCGCGAGCGTTCCCTACGATATATTTTTGTTTCAAAATGTAGGGAACGGTCGAGACCGTTCCGATTTAATGACGAGACAGATAAAATAAATTTTTAACTAAACATTTCATTTTTTTTTGTAATTTTGAACAAATAAGAAAAGGAACTCCCATGAAAGAAAAAATATCCTCTAATAAATTTCTGGTATTAACCGGATTAATTTTACTCGCAGCTATCAGCCGTTTAATTCCACATCCGTTAAACTTTGCGCCGATTACCGGTATGGCATTATTCGCCGCCGTTTATTTTGATGAAAAGAAATTCGCTTTTGCCGTTCCGGTTTTAGCGATGTTCATTTCGGATTTGATTATCGGGCTTCATTCCCAAATGGTAACGATCTATTTAAGTTTTGTTTTGATTGTAGGAATTGGATTCTTGGTAAAAAACAGAAAATCGGTTGGTACGATAGCGCTTGCTTCGGTCGCTTCTTCTATTCTCTTTTTTGTTATCACCAACTTTGGCATGTGGGCATTAGGAACTCTTTACACAAAAGATTTAGCGGGTTTAATTATTTGCTTCACCGCCGCAATCCCATTTTTCCAAAATACTTTATTGGGCGATCTGTTTTATACCGGTTTGCTCTTTGGCGTTTATGAAGTTGTAAAAGTAAAATTACCACAGGTGGTTAAAGTTCGTTAAATTCTCATTCTTAAAATTTCAAAAACCTTCGTGGAATATAAAATTTCTGTGAAGGTTTTTTTATTTAAATCGGCTTTTATGTTTTTCCCCACGCTGTAAAGCGAAACGAATTAGTTTCTCAAGCACTTCATCATAAGTAAAACCGGCAGCTTCTACAGACCGCATAAAACCGGCTCCTTCAGTCAAATCCGGATTTGGATTTACCTCCAATACAAAGAGTTCATTATCTGTTGAAAGACGCATATCGATTCTTGCATAATCGCGTACGCCCATCGCTTTAAAAGCCATCAGCGCAATTTTTTCCGCTTTCGCCTGAACTCTTTTGGGCAGTACAGCCGGACAAATAGGAATGGTTTTATGGTATGCTTCGTGCATTTGATCCCATTTTGCCTGATAACTAACAATATTCGGAAGATGATCGGGCATAGCGGAAAAATCAATTTCACTTATCGGCAAAACTATCGGATTCTCGTCTCCCATAACGGCAATATTCAATTCCCGTCCTTCAATAAACTCTTCAATCAACGCGGCTTGTTTAAATTCGCTAAAAATATAATTGATCTTTGCGTTTAACTCTGAATTGTTATGAACCACCGCATTGAAATCAATTCCAACACTCGCATCTTCAAAGGCGGGTTTTACAATGATGGGAAATCTGAGTGAGTGTTTATATCTTTCTGCAAAAGTTTTTTTAAGTTCAAAATTTGCGGTTTTAATTCCGTACGAGCCAAGTAACCTTTTTGTAAAAACTTTACTCTGGCAATTTGCCAAAGCTAACGGAGGCGCTCCGGTGTAAGGAATTTCCAACAGTTCGTAAATCCCGGTCACATTCATTTCAAGTTTAGGATTGTTGTAAAACAACTCAACAAAATTGAAAATTACATCCGGACGATTTTTCGTTAATTCATTTATCAGAAGATGAAAATCGTCCTTCAAGTTTAAAGTGTAGCAATTAAATCCCCTTGACTCAATTTTATGAGCAAAAGTCTCGTAATCTTCCATTGGAGTGGTGTTTTCAACTTCGAAGTATGGAATAAAATTCAGGTTATCAAAATTTGAGGGGGATTTCTTTACATACAGCTCCGGTTCCGGCTCGTTATAAATTACGGCTACCGTAGGTAAACCGGATTCTCGCATCTTCATCCCGTTAATTACTCCGTTTAACTTATTTTTCTTCATCTTTTTAAAAAATACCTCGATAAATTCATTTCCTTGAATTAAATTTACAACAATCAATTTATAATTAAAAACTTAGAATAACGTCTATGAGTTTCTATCCTCAGCCATATAAATACCAGTGTGGTCCATTTGCACTAAAATATGCATTAGTAATGCTTGGGCAATTTCAGAATGAAAATGAGATCGGCAAAAAAGCAGGAAGCAACTGGTGGTATGGAACTGATGAAATAGGACTTGCAAAAGCGGCAAAAGCATACAATTGCAAGATGAAATACTTCCGGCGCGAAATTCCAACTGAAGCATTAAAAGTTTTAAACAATCATCTAAAGGATGGTTACCCATGTGTAATGAGCGTTGATAATTGGGAACATTGGTTTACGGTGATCAACTTTCAGCAGAATAAATATATTATTGTTGATAGTGCGTTGGATAAAGTTATTGTAATTTATACTCCAACTCAACTTTTAAAAAGATGGAAATATCTGGATGAAGAATCAGGTGATACAAGCTACGACGGTTATGCGGTTATTCCAAAATTAAAAGTTACAACCAAAGCTCATTTTTCATTAGAGAAAGCCCGTTACGTTATGCGCGAGCGGAACAAAAATCTTGCGGAAAAATGGGATACTTATTTTAATGATCTGATCTCTATTTGCCGTCCGCAATTTCCGAACAGTTACAAAACAATTTCGTTTAACGAATTTCTGCGCCGGTACGAAAAAATTCTTGTACATGAGACAGCCAATTGGCATGGGACTCCAACATACCCCGAATTAAGAAAAGTCTTGAAAAATCTAAGCTTTGTAGCTGAAGTGTATGATCTCGTAATCTATATTGATGATCAGAAAAAAGCGCTTGTTGATCTTTCCGCTTTACTGATGATGTACGCCTGCGGAAAATATGGAATGGATCCAATTTATTAATACCGAATTCCGAATCGACATGGCGAGTAAAAAGAGAATATCGAATAATGAACAAGGAATACTGAATTATGAACGAGTGACTTCATCATTCGCTATTCATTATTTGATGTTCATTATTATAACTCTCTAAAAACTTCGCATATTCCTACCTTAACAATACCATTTTCTTTGTCTGCACAAATTCTCCAGCTCTTAGTTGATAAAAATATATTCCACTTGCCAGCTGCTGATTGCCAACTGTCGACTGAAATTCCACTTCATAACTTCCCGGCTGTTTTTCTTCATTAACAAGTGTCGCTACTTCATTACCAAGAACATCATAAACTTTTAAACTTACATTCCCGTTTTTTACTATATCATACTTTATGAAGGTGGTTGGGTTGAAGGGATTGGGATAATTATTATAAAGTAGATAACTTTTTATTTCTGTATTTTCATCCCTAAATGAATTCAAACTACCTATAGCTGCGGTAAAATATCCGTCACTTGGTTCATAAAAATATTTCGGAATTATTTGTATATCTCTTGTTACTATCCTGTATTTTACCGTATCATCTAATTTAAAAGCAGAAGTATCAAACAATAAAGAAAATTTGTAATCACTGGTTAATGGGGTTCTTGCCCCGCCTACGAACTTAACCGGTGAACTCCCTACACTATTATTATTGCTGTATTCGATAAAAACAGTATCGATATAGACAATTTCACCACTGTATGGAGTCGAATTTCTGTTGTATTTATGACTCACTTGCATAGTGAAATTATTACTATCATACAGAGACAATTTATTTAAAGGTGAAAAAACAATCTCCGGTTTGATATCTTCCGAATAATATGAATAATTCCCGGTTGAATCGTAAATCAAAGCACTGATTAATTTTGAATAATGCTCATAATCCGGTCCACTCCCACTATAGCCATCGGTAAAATCAATTATCCCTATATTATTTGCAAAATTTTCGTAGTTGTAATATCCCCATTGATGATTATACCATTCAATAGTATTGCGATTTGATCCGAATATTTTAATTGAGTCTTCGAAAATTGTTGTGGTTAGATATACATTATACTTTGGATCATATTTCTCGAATGTTTCCCCATTTAGTAAATTAAAATCGCAATACAAACCTTCATTCCCGTTTTGGCGGATAAAGGCTCTATTTGAATCCGGATCATATCTATACCATGATTCTGAATTAGAAAATTTAAAATACTTTAAAGCGTTAATACTAGTATCTCTTATTACTTTTCTTGTTCCAATTCCATAAGAATATCCGGAATGATTACCGTATCGGTTAACAAAGTATTGATATATGCTATTTACCGAAAGGGGGAACATATTTTTCTCATGAAGTGGTTTGTATCCCGGGACATGAACATAAATACTATTATAATCCATAATAAAAATTGTACTATCGCTAAAGACTATTTTATCGGATTTGTAAGCGGCTATTTTCCCCCAACTTGTCCCATAATTTTCAGATCTGAATAAACCATCGTAGCAGCTTACATACAAGTTATCATACTTATCTATTTCAAAATATCGAGAATTCGAAAATGTTCCTTTTGGCGTCCAATCCTTACCAAAAGACGGAGTGTAAAACAAAGTATCATTAGACATCAACCACATCCCTCTTTTTGAGTCCTGTCTGATGAAGCCAATACCGGAAAAGTCTAAAATTCTATTCCAGGATAATCCCCTGTCGGTTGAAAAGAAGTACCCGTTATAGTAAGAGCCTAAAAAAATTATAGTGCTGTCAGCTAAAAATGAATTAATTTTACGAGTTGTGGGGGAATTCAGTTTTGTCCACTCGTTCCCTAAATCACTCGACAGAATTATTTCTCCTTCCTCGGTCCCTCCCCAAATATCATTCCCATTATTGTACAATTCAGTTATTCTCCAAATTGGATAAATGCTTGTCCACGTATTCCCATCATCAGTACTTTTTAAAACACCACTAGACCCATACTGACCAGAAATGATTAACTCATTGTTTATTGGCAAAAAAGCTTTTACGGAATTATACGAATTAAATGTAGTATCAAAGGAAACTCCATTATCTGTCGTTTTGAAGAGGTAACGATTATCACTTGAGACATACAACTTATTGCTTTCTTTAGATATAGCGATTGTATAAAAACTGTTGGTATTCGCTTTTAAAATATTTTTCCATGGAAGAATCTGCGTATATGTTGCTTCAAGACCAAAAAGAAAAATTAGCAATAAAAACAATTTTAAATTTGTTTTTATTAGACCAGAGTTTGTAATTATATTTTTCATATAAACCTTGAATTAATTTATCATTTTAATTAACACACAAACTAAATAACACTCATGAAGTATGTCTGGGTTGATCATGATTTATATATTCTTTACCTCAACAACACCATCTTTTTCGTCTGCACAAAATCTCCTGCTCGAAGTTGATAAAAATATATTCCGCTTGCCAACTGCTGACTGCTCCGCCTAAGGCGGACCGACTGAAATTCCACTTCATAACTTCCCGGTTGTTTTTCTTCATTAACAAGCGTTGCCACTTCATTGCCAAGAATATCATAAATCTTTAGACTTACATTTCCGCTTTTCACTATATCATACTTTATAATGGTGGTTGGGTTGAAGGGGTTGGGGTAGTTTTGCAACAGAGCAAAGTTTTTAACTTCACCGACTGTCTTCTCTTTGATTTCAACTTCTATACTTAGATCGTTTTTGTATAAACCATCATTGGTTGCCACATATGCAGTTGAAGAATTGTGAAATGAAAAATCCATTTGATAAGCAGAAAGAGTTTCAAGTCCTGTATTTAATTCTTGCCATGTTTCTCCACTATCTTTACTATTGAAAATACCATAGTTGGGGTACATGAAAAATAGGTGTTTGTCGTCAGGAGAAAATATTAGGTCTCCATCAGGCCCCAATGAATGCCAGTCGTCACGGCGTTGATTATATTTAAAATTAAATGTGTAAAAAGTCCAACTCTTTCCAAAATTTAGTGACCTCCACAAACGTCTATTTTTTTGGTTAAATAATAAACAGGTACTGTCCTTAATTAGCCAGAGGTCAGTAAAACTGCTATCCGGTACATAAAGCGTGTCTGCTTTACTATATGATTTCAAATCAAGTGATAATAAAGTAATTTTATTTGGACTCCAATCCCTTGATTGAGAAATCCATACAAGGTCTGATTTGTTTCCGAATTGTGATCTTTCGGGATTATATAATTTCGAAAAAATCCAATCAAAACCAAACCAGCTCCAGCCACTATTCTCAGAGTAATTACCACGGGCGAGTACCAAACCACGGTAATCATCCATACTGTGATCGTAAAGACTTGCGATAATTTCTTTTGGATCATTGGGGTTTACATCTATATCTACACATCTTGAATACCATCCATAGTATGTAGCCGGAAAGTTTTTGCTAGCAACCCAATGCTCCCCACCATCTAGTGAAATATAAATGAGAGCACCGCCAGAGTAAATTACTTTCGGATTTGATGGAGCTTTTTTCAGCAATCCTGGAATGGTATAAACTTCTAAACCAGTACTCTTCCAGTTTACTCCATCGTCATCACTAATCCAGATACCGCTGTATTTTTCTGAAACAATTATTCGTTCTCTTGTCTGATCCATAGGAATTATTTGGACCGCAGTTAAATGTGGATGAAGAATTCCATCGTCACTTTTATACCAGTTAAGTCCTTTATCTGTCGTTTTAAAAATTCCTCCTTTGGTTGAAACAATAAGCTCTCCGGCAGCCCACCGTTCTGCCTCAAGCGCAGTAATAGCACCCCCAAGTTTACCAAGAGTTGTAAAATCATTATTTAGAGAATTTAATAATGAAACTCTTCCGTTTTCTTCGCCTACAAAGAAAAAAGAATCTTTAGCTATGGCTGCGGTTATAGAGGAAGTATAACTCCAACGCGAGCTCCATGTCTGCCCCAAATCCGTACTTTTAAATAACCCTCCGGGGATAAAACCCATTGGATGAAAATCATAATATTTAGAATAACCGTACAGTATTGAATCTTTAGTAGGGGTATGAATAAAATACAAGAAAGGAGCCTCCATCCATGATCTTGCAGGAAGATATGTCCATACATTCCAATCATTAGGATCACTTCTATACACATCCGTGTGCTCTGTCCGAATTACCGTCCCGTCCTTATAAAAAAGAATATCTCCCCGTTTAGTTTCATTCAAAGAAGTTATAAAACCATATTCTGAACCCGTTCCTTCCCATGACTTCCATGTTGAGCCATAATCAAAGCTGATGAGCCATGGATCATATGGCGGATTATTGTTAGAGGGTCGGGTTTGAGTCATCGTATCGGCAACAACAATTCCGCTATCATGACAAATAACCTGCCAAGTAGCATGATCAATAATTCTAGACCATTGATTTCCGTAATCTTTTGATAGAAATAATCCTTCCTGCGTTGCTGCATAAGCAATGTTTTCTTCTGAAATTGCAATATCATATGTTGGTTCATTTCTTAGCTGAGTCCATGTTCTTCCGCGGTTTTCACTTTTATAAAGTCCTCCCTTTATCAAACAGCATAACATAATCTCAGGATTACCGGGAAAACTTTTCATGTTTAGTATTTCGCCCCCACTAAAATTTACTTTTTCCCATCCACCACTTGCGGCAAGAAGATTCGGGGAGAACTCAACAATAAATACCAAGAGTATTGTAAAAGAGTACATCAATTTTTTCATAAGTGATTTCATAATAGTTTCCCAATAAATTTAAGTTATCTACTTTTCACTTCTTGCACCTATCCACTTTATCTCAACAAAATCATTTTCTTCGTCTGCACAAACTCTCCAGCTCTTAGCTGATAAAAATAAATTCCACTTGCTAACTGCTGATTGCTCACTGTCGACTGAAATTCCACTTCATAATTTCCAGGTTGTTTTTCTTCATTCACAAGCGTTGCAACTTCATTGCCAAGTACATCATAAACTTTTAAACTTACATTGCCTGTGTTTACTACAGAATACTGTATCATGGTGGTTGGGTTGAAGGGGTTGGGATAATTTTGCTCTAATTGATATTCATCGACTCTTTCACCCTCTGATCCTTCAACTGAAGATACATTCGAAAGTATTTTGTACGTGTAATAACCAGTCTCAGGACAAGTTGTCATATTGTTAAATATTGATGTATCCTGGAGGACACATCTAAACGCAATTGAATCACCTTCTGCAAGATCGTTTGATGCGGGATTTATGAGGGCTAAATTAGTGGACGGATCAATGTTAAAAATCTTTGTTGCATTTAGAATACCACTCCGGTAGATATTGTATTCAACATAAAACTTTGAGATTAAACTCGGGAACGGATTTTCAACATTGACTCCTAAAATGTAACCGAATTCGCTGAGTTTTTTATCCCTTACCGATTCTGTAAGTGAAATCTTTTGGTTGTAAAAATTTATTGCTGATGTACCAACTTTAGCAAAAACAATTTTTTCTGAATTTGTCTTATATTCGTCCCAGCTAGACCACATATCCCAAACATGGTAGTAATACGAATATAATCCGATACCATCAACAAACTCAACAACCCATTCCATAAATCGATTTGAGGGTCCACCTAAATAAGAAGAATCTTTTGCCATCTCATAAACTAATCGATCCTTGCCCAAAATATTTTTTACCGAAACTCCATAGGATTTCCAGTTCATATGATCTCCGCCAAAGTAGAGTACTTGGGAAACATTGACAGGTTGATTAAAATCTACAGCGAGGTGAACTTTTCCATTTATATAAATATTTAATCGTTGATTGAGAGAATCGTAATTATAATATTTACCATCATAGTTATAATACATTACATTATCAAAGAGTATGGAGTCTGAGATAGAAATATTTGGGTAAGTATAATTCTCCATCTTAAAGCCAAGACTATTGGAATTTTTTATATAAGCTTCCACCTGAAATTTGTCCTCAGTTCTTGCAGGAAAATAATTTTGCGCTATACTTTCTATAGTAGTAAGTATCAAAAGTACGAAAAGAAGGTTCATGTACTTCATTTGTTTTTCTCTCCAATTTATATAAAAAGATTGTTGTCCTTTTGCTGCGTTATTTAATGAGCATCATTTTTTTAGTTATTACATTTTTACCAACAATCGCCTGGTAAAAATATATTCCACTTGACAGCCGGCTACCATCGAACTCAACTTCATAATTCCCTTTTTGTTTTTCTTCACTTACTAAAGTTGTAATCTCGTTCCCAAGTAAATCAAAAACTTTTAATTTCACAAAACCAGTTTGTGGAATTGAATAAGTTATTTTCGTCATCGGATTAAATGGATTGGGATAATTTTGCATCTCAAGTGAGGTGGGGAAGTATTCTTTTTGTTGTTCAACATCCGTAAATACCCCGCCGCCATTTGTGGTTTTATAAATAATACCCGCATTTCCAACTATCCAGCCCCTTGCAATATCAATAAAACAAAAATCATTTAATTTACCATCGATTGATTGACTACTCCAATTAAGACCACCATTTGTAGTAACAAAACATCCTCCAACGTAACCATTTAGGACAAATCCTCTTTTTAGATCGTCAAAATAGATGGCAGGTAAAGCATATCCGATACCCGTATACTGTTGTGTCCAACTTGACCCACCATTGGTAGATTGCTCTATATAATTATGTGGTGGGTCAAAATTGCCTGTTATCTGCTTCCAGCTGGTTTTCCAGAGAAGAGTATCATTAAGGGCAAATATTTCTGTTTCATTCCTACTCTCTCCTTTTGAAAGCCAAATAGTTCCTCCATTAATAGTTTTAATAATTGAATTGTCAGCACCAACCCAGCCCACTTTATTTGTTAAAAAAGATATACTATGTAAATTATTACTCAAAGCCGGAGTTCCCGGTGTTATCCAACTATTTCCCCAATCAGTTGACAATAACATTCTTCCACTGTTTCCAACTATTAAAACTTTTGCGGAATCAATATACCTTACTTGATTAAGATTAATATCCGGATTTAAATTTTTAAGCGACCAGGTAATACCTCCATCTTCTGTAGTATAAATTACAGATTTTGTACCGACTACAATTCCCTTCAGAGAATCATAAAACCGGATAGACAGTAAATTAAAAAGATCACTCACATTATAGGAGTTCCAGTTCGTTCCTCCATCTGTAGTTTTCATAATCGCTCCACTATCACCACAAACCCAGCCAGTTTTGTCATCTAAAAAGTGAACTGAATTAAGGTCTTTACTAGTTGTACTATTCAACTTTGTCCATTGTCCCTTAACAGAAAGGCTGCAAAGGATAACGAAAACGATAAGTATTTTTTTCATAACTCTCCCATTATATTTAGTTTATCGGAATGCTTTTGTGCATTCCTTCGATTGATTTTTATAACTTAAGCAATGGTCGGAACCATTCCATTTGTAATAATCTGATATAAAATTACCTCAACAAAATCATTTTTTTTGTCTGCACAAATTCTCCAGCCCGAAGCTGATAAAAATATATTCCACTTGCCAGCTGCTGATTGCTCACTGTCGACTGAAATTCCACTTCATAATTTCCAGGTTGTTTTTCTTCATTAACAAGTGTCGCCACTTCATTTCCAAGAACATCGTAAATTTTCAAGCTTACATTGCCGCGTTTTACTATATCATACTTTATGATGGTTGTTGGGTTAAACGGGTTGGGATAGTTCTGTACCATATTGTATCCTATATTAGAAATCGCTCCTTCTTTCTCGTTGACTGAATTGATTTCATCTACAGTTGTTGTGAGAATAACTCCTTGAGCACCAACGATGTACCCTTTGTTGCCTATAAATGTTATGAAATTAAGATCTGGATAACTTTTTGAATATAATTTCCAAGTATCTCCACCATTGATACTATGGTAGATTGTACCATAACCGCTTATGCTCCAACCCTCATTTGCATCTCTAAAATAGAGTGAGTTACCCGTATATTCAAGCCAATTAAGTTCAATCCATGTATTCCCTCCATCAGTTGTTTTTAGGGACATACTATATCCCATTACCCAGCCATGCAATGAGTCGCAGAAGAATATTTGATTGATTGGATTTATTTGTCCCGTTGTTACTGAAATCCACGAATTCCCGCCGTCAGTAGTTTTATAAAGATCATATCCACTTACCCAACCATTCAGTAAATCTTTAAAGTACATAGAAAATAGAAAAGAATCATTTCCGGGACTCTTCAAAATTTTCCATGTTGATCCCCCATCTTTGGTGATCATTATTACCCCTTTGTAATTTTTATCCCTACCGCAGCAATAACCTGTTTTACTATCGACAAAATAAAACGAGATAAGATTCATCTCTGCTGAATCGAGTAATATTTTTTCCCATCTTTCTCCTCCGTCAGTGGTTTTTAACATTGTGCTTCCGTAACCACATGCTACTCCATTTAATGAGTCACTAAAAAAGACTCCGTTAAGTGGATAACTGGTATTACTCTCTTGTAACTGCCATGTTATCCCTTCATCAGTCGATTTTATTATTGCCCCATCCCAGCCTACTGCCCAGCCATTTTTTTTACTCGTAAAAAAGGCTGAGGTTAGCTCACTACTCGTCACGCTTCTTTTCAGAGGGGACCAAGTCTTCCCATTATTTCTCGAGAGAAAAATAGTGCCCACTCCACCGCTTGCAAATACAAGATTTTTTGTGAACTTGATGCTTGTTACACTAACATTCGAATATAGAGGTACACCTTGCCAACTCATTCCTCCATCAGTAGTGTTATAAATCAACGAGTCGTCCTGACTTGCTATACATCCAATAAGTTCACTCTTAAACGATACCGCAGTAAAATACTTTAATGTATCAATTTCAACTTTTTCCCAAGTTCCCCCTCCATCGGTCGTTTTATATACCCGTCCTTTGTCTCCAACAACCCATCCCAGAAGTGCGTCGACAAAATAACATGCGTTAAACTTTCCGTAGACGTCAATAATCTTGGTGTTCCATGTTTTTCCTCCATCGGTTGTTTTTAGCACTGTACTTTGATACGTCGACTCAGTAGATCCCACTGCATATCCGACATCTTGATTTATAAATTGAGAGGAATAAATGTATGCTTTGGTTGCAGGCAATTTCGTCCAGTTAACACCGGCATCAGTTGTTTTTAAAATTACTCCATATCCTCCCAAGACAAATCCCAAATCCTTAGTAACAAAATTAACTGAATATAGCATTTCATTTAAACCGATATTCTTTGCAATCCAATTCTCACCTCCATCGGTTGTTCTTAAAATGTTGCCATAATAACCCACCGCCCATCCCGTTTTATCATCAAAAAAATTTATTGACATTAGGTTGTGCATCTCATTTTCCCGGCTGTTTTTTTGAGATGTCCAGCTCATACCCCCATCGCTCGTTTTATTAATCGTTCCGTCTTCACCTGCAGTCCATCCTACGGAATCCGAAACAAAAGATGATGAATAGATATCATAACTAAATGGCTTTGGATTGACAAATGTCCATTGTGGAATGAGTGATTGTTGAGCACTTAGTATTTGGAATGCAACAATTACAAATGATAGCGCAAACACTTTTTTCATTTTTTAACCCTATTTGATTATTATTAAATTTATAAATACAGTTACTTTTTTATGACATCTTAAAACTACCTCAACAACAACATCTTTTTCGTCTGCACAAATTCTCCAGCCCTAAGCTGATAAAAATATATTCCACTTGCCAGCTGCTGATTGCTCACTGTCGACTGAAATTCCACTTCATAATTTCCAGGTTGTTTTTCTTCATTAACAAGTGTCGCTACTTCATTACCAAGTACATCGTATACCTTTAAGCTTACATTTCCACTTTTCATAACAGAATACTTTATCATGGTGGTTGGGTTGAAGGGGTTGGGGTAATTTTGTTCTAAGTTAAAAGTAACAATCCTACCACCTTCTTCTACATCTGTTACCATTGCCTTCGTACTAAATTTAAATTCATCGTTATTGTAAAATCGACGAGTAGTAGCAATTCTAAAAATATCACCTGGTGCAGGATCAATTAGCACAGTACTTGGATCTTCCGGGTGAGAATAAACGATTTGCCATACCGACGTTACCTTTGTCCCCTTATATTCAATAATTCTAAGTTCATCTCCTACAGAAAGTGTTCCCGATCTATCAGGATCAGTCATGCCGAATTTAACATCTCGGTTTTCTGTAACATTTTTAATTCTAAAATTAACCGGAAGGATTATATATGGTCCTTCTTTTATAAAAGACGAATCAACGATATGATCATAAAATTCTATCTCATAATCAGCAGGCCAAGCAGTAAAAGCAGAGAGATAAGGATTTTGAGTAACAACCATCTTTGCATTACACTTGCCGATAACCCAACCGGTTTTTTCGTAAATAAGTGCAACACCGGTGTCATTTAGTACTGAAACCGAAAGTCCATCAAACACCTGGCTTAGTTTATTTGCACCAAATTCAGATTTGTCAATTCCACTTAATACTATTGAATCAACACCTTGATATGATCGAATAACACTATACGAAAGGGTTTTGTAGTTATAAAGTAAGGAGTCCGATTTAAATTTAAGAGAATATGACGCCCCCTCTAATACAGATGCTGGATCGAATATCTTAATATCAATTGAACCTGTTCCAATTCCATTTGCAACTGCTTTAGTATCACCAATAATTTGTGGAGGAATATATCCTTCCGGTGAGGGATTAGGAAAAACAACCGCACAATTAATATCGACAAATCTTAAATTCCCCTCATTATCTTCAGTAATAATTTTTGTACATTCTGCGGGTTGAAGTCCAAGTGTACCAAAAGTAGGGTCCCCCTTTGAATAAGAAACAACAGCGTAATAATACTTTTGCCCATTCTGTACGTTGTTGTCGATATAAGCATGCTGTAACCCTGTATCATCACCTCGCCAGAAATGAGCGCCATTAATTCCAACCGGATCAGGGCCAAAAATGCTATCAACTAAATCAAATTGAGCAATTGGTTTCCAATAGACTGGATTTCCCTTTGAGTCTGTGATTATTTTAATATCACTAAAGTGTGCGTCTTTGCTTCTGTAAATTAAATACCCTTCAAAAACTTTTTTAAAACCAGCAGGGTTTCCATTTTCGTCATATTCATATCCATAAAACGGGTCTCTCCAATCTTCTTCCTTATTGTCCCATGAAAGGAAGACTTTTCCATCGCCTGCAACTATTCTTGCCTTTGGTTGTGCGTTTGTAATACCAAGAACACTTAATAGAATAAGAACTGCAAACAACTTTTTCATAAATTATCCTCTATAGATTTATTACTCTTAAAAATTTCTCTCTTTTATTTATATAAGATGTCATTCATTTTTTCATTCCTTGTTTGCAAGACCTCGTAGAGGTTACATTATTGTAATACTCAAGCCCCGATAATACTAATCCTCGTAGAGGATTTATAAACTTAAAATCACTGCTAAACATTTTCCCTCTCCATATAAGTAACTCCCTTCATCATCTTTGAAATAGATTTCTTTACACCGGGTGATAAAGTTTCTAAATATCTCTCTTGTAGAAGAAAGGTTATCTCTTTGGATAATTCCGGATGTTTTTTTACAAGCTTTAAGATGAACTTAAAAGCTGTCATTCGTACCGAGGGTGCTTTGTTTATCTCTTCCCAAACATTTAAACAAAGATTAAATAATATTCCTTCATACTTTTTATCGATGTCCATTAGTAAAAGTATTTTAAGTAATTCTCTCTGATGACCGTCGTTTTTTGATTTAACAGATTTAACTATTTCTTTTACGTGTTTCTGTACCCGTTGGTCATTCTCTTCCATGCAGCTCCATAATAACCAGGCTGCCCGCCATGCAAAAGGCTGCTTGTCCGATATTGCTAATTGAACAGCTTCCTCATAAGCTGCGGGATGAGTCTCCATATATGCGATCATCCCATCTTTATATGTGCTTATTAATATGTGTTCTAATTCTGTTTGCATAAGAAAACATTGTTGTTGAATTAATTATTTAACCGAAGCTACGCACGAGTTGAATTTTATGAATTTCCCTTAGTGAAACTTGGTGACTTAGTGTCTTTGTGGCTCAATTTCTTTTATTTTCTGTTGCCACAAAGTCACAAAGACACTAAGTTGGCACAATGTGTATAACTTCAGTTATTTAATGATCACTTTTAAAATCATTCCATTATCATTATTAGCCTTAAACTTTAGACTTTCTTAATTATATCTTCAGGAATCGTAGGCTTTAATTCTATTCTTCTAAAGTATCCACGCCAAGAATAATCAGGGGATGATAGTTCCCAAAGAGAGTTACATGAATTACATTTATAAATATGTGCGCCGTAGAAATTAGTAACATTTCCGTATTGTACAAAACCGAATTTCCAGTCAGGTCCTGAAGTCATTCCATTAACCCTACCCCAAAGAGAAAAATTTGCTTTCCGAAACCATATTTCAAAATTCTCATAATCCCAGGAAGCCGGAAATTTTTTAATATCTTTAAATGAACATGTCGTACATTTTGAATCATAACCGGGAGCTACAAAGTATCTATAGTCAGTATAGATTTTATTTCGAGGTTTTATTTTTCCTCTTCTCCTTTGAATCCAGTAAATGGGGTAAAAAACAGGATGGAGTACAATTAAAACTATAATGGAAATCAATGAGAATGTCCACCAAAATATTACTTTAATATACACCATAAAATCTGCCATTTTAAATTCTAATTATACTACCCAAAATCCCATATAGTAAACATGGCAGCCTATAAACTATATTCTATTTAAAACTTTCTTTCAATCCTTTTCCCAAGGATGATAAACAAGCTCTCGCCCGTCTATCATCCTCAAAGAGTTTTCAGTTATCCGTTTTCAGTAATCAGTTTTTCAACTTTCAACTTTTTACTTTCAACTTTCCAACTATTTAGCTTTCGGCTTCCTTACCGGCTTCTTTCTGTCTGATTTTCTTGTACCGCCGAGCTGTTCGTATTCGTCGGAGTCGTCTCCAAATTCACTAACAGCCGAAGCTAATACAATAGTACACATATCATTAAGTTTCTTTTCTTCCGCATCCATAATGTTGCTTTGTTCATCGGCAGCTTTTAACGCTTTGTTATAATCCGATCTTTTGGACTCAACAACGGCAATCTGTGCAGCTATTTCTGCATCTATAAGGGGAATGCCTCGTTTTTTCGTCAAAATCGAACTTTTGTTCCTTTTTGTCTCATTTTAATTCATTGCAAACTAAGATTCCTTCCTTGTAAACTAAGATAGCAAGGAGTAAATGTTAGTTTTGTTCCTTCCAAACTAAGATAGCAAGAAGCAAATGTTAGTTTCGCTCCTTCCAAACAAAGATAGCAAGGAACAAATATTAGTTTCGTTCCTTCCAAACTAAGGTAGCCAAGAGCTAAACTTTGTTTCCTTTTTACCAAACTGACCAGGGAAGGAGTCTTTTTCGTTCATTTTCCATATTACGATCTTTTAAAGAACTGCTCTTTGTGCTATTGCATGAAAGAGTACTGTTACACAAAGCCACTCGAAGAAGACACAAAGCATGCCAAGGCTTGCCATGGTTCCACTAAGGAAACACTTTGTTGCAGCTTCAATCATTTTGAATAATGTGTTTTGATTAACTTGGTTGGGTTTCGGAACTAACTGCCCTAAACTGAAAGCGCTTTTTGAAGCGGGATCGGCTTCTGCAATTAGTTCTCTACCTAACTGTATTGGTTTTTACAGTTGGTAATTTTTAGGTGTATGGACATCAATTAGAACCTCCTCTATTGTTGAAAACCATTTAAGCTTTAACCCCGCTTTTAAAATTTTCTTTTAAATGCGGTTGTTAGGAACAAAAATAAAAGATTTTTTAGTATAACCAAAATCTTTTATATAACCCGGATAAACCGGAAGTCACAAAAAACAAATAATTTTTAAAGAATGACTACCTCTTGTAGTTAAAATTGAATATTTGCATGACTGAATGGAAAACATTCAACCATTCAATTTCATTCAACCTTAGCGCGGCTAAGCCGCCAACCAATATTTTTTTGATCTCAGAACAAGGATTAACGATTTTTGATTTTAGAAGTTAAAAAAATCAAAAATCGCATTTCGTAAATCGTGTCCCAAAAAACAAGAATTTAACTGAGAATTATTCTGTAAAGACGGGGCATGCCCCAATGTTGTCAGGTTAGTCATATTAAATCATTAGTGTCCGGTTGTTAAAACAATCAAAAGCTGTAAGCGTATAAATAATATTGACTTACACAGATAAAAGAGTGTAATCGA
>Ga0209417_1001389_pt1 | contig 44737 bp, 38 predicted proteins | sample RifGroF2_FD_184002 | JGI IMG/M metagenome (GOLD analysis project Ga0209417, IMG submission 184002) | Groundwater microbial communities from Rifle, Colorado, USA - Groundwater F2 (SPAdes) (version 2) | ecosystem: Environmental > Aquatic > Deep subsurface > Groundwater | place: Rifle, Colorado...
GATCTGATTAATCAACCTTACCGGACTATCTTCTGCTATCATACTATCTATACTTTGAGGGAATAAAACCCCTTGTCCCTGATCGTATGACTTGAATGTTATTTTTGCCATATGGTATTGTTGTTCAATACTTTAAATATAGCAATAATTGCAGAAAATAGAAAACTTAGAAAACAAAAAAAAGAGTGCCCAAAAACTTTTTGGATACCCTCGTACGAAGCATAATATTTTTGGATTGGAGGATTTTTGGGGTGGCAGAATGTACATTTCCGGCACAATGTGACCGGTATGTACCATCGCGGAACCGGAAATTTGACTGGTGTAACATACTGATTTACCTTCGGTTTGAACTTTTAATTTATCTTATTATGGCAAAACAAAAAGGTGTTATCAAACTGGAAGGAAGTATCGGCGATATTTCTTTTTACAAGGGACGCGACGGCAACTTTATGGCGCGCACCAAAGGAGGGATCAGCGGGGACCGCATTAAAAATGATCCCGCCTTTGAACGAACCCGTGAAAACGGGCAGGAATTCGGTAAGGCCGGAAAAGCCGGAAAACTGGTCCGGGCAGCTTTCCGGGAAGTGATCAAAACCAACAGGGACAGCCGGATGTCAAACCGGCTTACCCAGGAAATGATGAAGGTCATCCAGACGGATACAACGAACCTCCGGGGAAATGTCGAAATTTAAAACAGCAAAGCATTTTGCATCATGGCTTGGATTTGCCCCAAACCGAAAAATATCGGGAGGCAAAGTATTATCATCCCATACACGAAAGAAAACAAACCCATTGGCAAAAGTAATCAGGGATGCGGCAAATGCTGCCGGAAACAGCAAAAGCCGATTGGGCGATTGCTTCAGGCGTTTGGCGTACCGAAAAGGCAGAGTGGTTGCAATTGGCGCTATTTCAAGAAAAATAGCCGTCATCATCTATACAATGCTAACTCAAGGCAAAGCATTCTGCTATGAATACGCACAAAATGAAACTATAAATTTTAAAAACAACAAACTTAAAAACATCGTTAAAACGTTGAAAAAGTACAGTATTTCAAAGAGCGAATTGGATTTAGCGATGGCTTAACCGTTCCAAATCCAAATTATATAAAGCTGCATCTTTACTGGAAAACATCCAGCAAAAATGTTTTGTCCTAAACCACTTAGTTTGGTTGTTGTGGGTTATATGTGAGTTAAGGTATTCTTCGTGAATCGTGTTTTTTGTCCCGAATTTTCGGGGTTGTGGCAGGAAAAATTTAGCCACAAAGCCACTAATTCTCAAAGGTCCACAAAAAATATCTGAAATGTTTCAATTATATAATTTCTTAAGTGTATGACATTGGAATTTAGGGGTTTTTGACCTTTCGGAGTAGGCTCAATATTGCTACAAGGTTGTTATAAATACATAAGAATAATTGTCAGGAAGTTATCTTTATTAGCGAATTCTTTGTGTTTTGAATCCTTCGCGACAGAATTTTGACTTTTAAACGGCTTCCGAAAAAAAAGTTTTTAGGGAATAAATAAATAGGCAACTATGGGCAGATAATCTTTTAAGGTACTACGAAATAGTTTTAATGCTTTGGTGATGTGCCCTTCGACTGCTTTTACCGAAATGCCCAATTCTTCGGCAATATCCTTGTTTTTTTTATCGTCAAAACGGCTCATTGAAAAGACGGTTCTACATTGCGGGGGTAATTGTGCAAGCGTTTCTTCAATAATCTGTTCGATCTCCAGAAATGCAAGCTGCGAAGTATCGAGTATGACCAAAGCATCCATATTTGCTTTTAATTCTGAACTGTCGACATCGGACAATTCAAATATCTTTTTGTGGTATCGCTGATCGCGAAGTTTATAAAGGCAGTTGTTTTTTGCAATGGTAAACAGGTAGGCTCCCAGATTGGTATTGTCAGCCAGTTCCGATTTTTTATTCCAAAGAGCCATCAAGGTATCCTGAATAATATTTTCGACAATATCGGTCAACGGAATGTACTCATAAATAAAGTAGTACAAACGAGGGGCATATTTGTTGTAAATGACTTTAAATGCAGCTTCATCGCCATTTCTTATTCTTTCGAACAAATATTTTTCATTTCCGGTCATTCCGTTGTTTTGATTGCCGGAACAAAACTATTAAAAATCTGAGACGAAAAACAAGTCGGAAGCGGTGAAAATTAACTCACAGACAAGGTTGCCTCAAGAATTCAGCCTCGTCCTTTGAGGTTCCGCCTCTGCGATAGGAAAACGTTACTAAAAAATTGAATTCAGAATTTTGAAAAAGGTTCAATATCCAATAACCAAATTCCAACCCTACAGGAAACAGGAAATCAGGAACCCGGGTGCAAGCGCATTACTGATATTTCGATATTCGTAATTCGATATTTTAGAAATGACGAGACCAATAAAAATAGTTTTTACTTTAACCAAGTTCAATGTCTTAAAAACTCAAATTTACCCCCGAAAAAACAGTTGCCCCCGGCATGGAATAATAGCGATTGGTTTCGTATTTCTGGTCGAGCAGGTTTTCACCGCTGATAAAAAGCTGGACATTTTTGATCAGTCGGCATAACTTAAACATTATAGAGCCTTGCACAATAAAAGTTCTTAGTTTCGGCCGAATCCAATTCTTATTCAATGAATATTACCGGATGTCCAGACTGTCTTTTTAAGGACTTTATTTGTCATTACAACTTCTTTAGCTCCCATCAGGATATTGCCGGATAAAGAAACAGAGCGGGATTCAGCCCCGTTTACCCGAACAAAGCAGGGCAGGGTTCCCCGGAGGGTGCATCCCTGAATGACTATATTTTTCGATTGATTCAGGCAAACTGCGGCTTCTGATGATTCATCTCCGGAAAGAGTCAGATTGGCGATTTTACCATCAATAACATCGTCGAAATACAAAGCAGGTCGTAAATCCGGATTTTTTGGGCTTAGCTCTCCACCATCAACCGATATATTTTGGGCATGACGGATATAAAAACCATAGGCAGGTAATACGCCAAACATTGTCCCTTCGGGATAATCCTTTTCTTTCTCGGGAACTTCCCAGTACACATCTTCTTTCAGTCCGCCGCCTTCCGATTGAAAATAAATATTGCTCAGGTGTATATTTTCAACCGGATGCCCGGGAATACCGGTTATGGAACAGCCCATCTTTTCTTCACTGGTGATAAACACATTGTTGATCGATACATTTTTAATTGTACCGACCTGTATCACTTCCAAGCCTTCTTTATACGGGCGGGCCCGGTTCGCAAGCCGGATAAAAAGAGGGGAATGAGTCCCTTCAATTCTGACATTTGAAATGCAGATTCCATCCATGGTTCCTCCATCAACAATCTCCAGGGAGATACCTGTAATACCGGTTTTCACTCCTGAAATATCGCCATCATTATACTCAGAAGGTTTAATGATACAGTTTGAAATAGTTATATTTTTAAACCCTCCGGTAGTTTCAGTCCCCATTTTTATTGCATTGCTGTGGCTACTTACCACGCAGTTTGTGATAGTAATATTTTTACATGCTTTTTGGGAAGTACTTTTGAGTGTAATCCCATCATCGTCCGAATCACAAATCACATCCGAAACAGTTACGTTTTTACAGCCATCCAGATCAATTCCATCGTTGTTGTGATGGTTGATTTTGCAGTGGTTGTATATTTTTATCCCTCTGATCTGAAGCCATTCGCAAGCAAGGTAGTGTTCCATCCAGGCACCGGAATTTCTCAGTGATACATCCTGAACAACAATATTATGACAAGAGATAAAACGTATCAGGTGGGGTCGGAGAACACCTTCAGCATTTGGCTGCATTATTTTAAAATACTTCCCCTGCCCGTCGATTTCGCCAAAACCGGAAATTGCAATATGTCCGACATTCTCAGCATAAATCAATTGCCTTGTTGTCCCTTGGGTCCTGAGCGAAATATAATCCGGTTTAATATCCGGATAATCAAGAATGTTTTTACTGCCAAAAAGTGTGGCCCCATTTTCAAGGTAAATCTCAACAAAACTCTTCATGAAGATTGTGCCGGTAACAAAATTACCTGTAGGAATAATAACCCTTCCGCCACCATCAGCATTGCAGGCATCGATAGCTTGCTGAATAGCTTTTGTACAAACAATGGTAGTATCCGACTTCGCACCAAATTCAAGAATGTTATACTCTTTTGCATGAACAACGTGTGCAATTATCAAGCATAAAGCTCCAGTCAAACACAGCCTCCAATTCTTTTTCATAGTAATGTTTCTTAAAAATTTATCCAATTATTATTCGGATTTGGACTCATCTCGAAAACCAATTGACTTCCATTTATGATTTGCTCATGGCTTATGAATGGCTTCTCAACAAGTATCCCGTCTAATGTTACTTTCTGAATATATTTATTTTCTTCTGAAAGATTATTTGCCACAATTTCAAATTTACGCAATTTACCCCCAACGGAATGATTCACTATTACTTTAGGAAATTGCGGTGCCCCGATGCAGTATATTCCTGAGGCTGGAACAACCGGGTAAAAACCCATTACCCCGAAGATATACCATGCAGACATCTGCCCGCAATCGTCGTTTCCATTGATTCCCAGCGCCTGATTCCTGAAGTTTTCGACCGAAGTATGCTTTCTGATCAATTCCTGTGTTTTCCACGGCTTTCCGCAATAATTGAACAAATAGATATAATGATGGCCCGGTTCATTGTCGTGCCGGTAATGATTATTCTCGAAATTTTCCTCCAGTTTGGATGCAAATGCTTTGCTGCCGCCTAATAACTTAATCATTCCCATAGGATCATGTAAAGCGCCAAACAAATAAGTCCATTTGCTACCTTCAGTAAAACCGGCAGTAGGGTCCGGACACCAATCACCATTGGACAACCGGGGAGCAAGGAACCCTGTTCCCTGATTAAGCATGTTTTTATAATTTTTACTGGTAGCCACAAACCGGGTATAATCATCAGTTTTTCCCAAATCCTTTGCCATCTGGGCGATACAATAATCATCAATTCCAAATTCAACGGTACGTGAAACAGACTCTTTCGTTTTATCTGCCGGAACGTACCCCAAAGAATGGTAATAGCTCAAGCCTCCTCTTGCTTCATAAGAAGTCCAGGGATCCCTGTCTCCCCATAATTTTGATTGATCCCCATCGGGAGGAACCTTTCCGTCTTTGCGTATTGCTTCGTAAGCCAGGTTGATATCGTAATCCCTGAACCCATTGATATACGCATCGGCGATAACCACGTCAGCATGGGTCCCGATCATGATATTGGAATAAGTTGGGTTCGGCCATTTGGGCAACCAACCACCTTCTTTATACATTTGCAATAAGGACTGAACCATTGGGCTGACCCGTTCCGGCTGGGTAAATTGCAGCAAAGGATGCAAGGATCGAAAGGTATCCCACAGTGAATAATCGTTGTACGAAACACCCTCGTGTACCTGATCATCGAACGCACTGTAATATCGCCCATACTCAGAAAACTCGCGGGGGAACAGCATCGTATGGAACAGGGCTGTATAAAAAATGCTCTTTTGATCTTCTGAAACACCCTCTACCTGTATCCGGCTAAGATTTTTTTGCCAAACGTCACGGGTATTATTCTCTACTTTACTGAAATCCCAGTCTGGTATTTCAAGGTTCATGTTTTTGCGCGCTTGTTCAAGGCTGATGAATGAAGTAGCCACTTTGACTTTTACCTCTTCATTTTTCTTTGTCCTGAAACTGATATAAGCACCCATCCTGGTTCCGTAGCCTTCGTTGTTCATTGATTTAATGTCGGCTGTTTTCAGGCCATCCCATGTTCCGAATTCATCAAAAGGTTTGTCAAACTGAAGGATAAAATATCCTTTAAAATTTGGAAGTTCAGGCCCGATAGATGAGGACATCCGATCCGGATTGTATCCGGTTATCTCTCCTTTTTCCTTGTCAATTTTCACATAACCGCTTAATTTCTTTAGCCTTTCAGTATAATCGTTATTGAAATTTGTAAACTTTGGATTCAGGTTAATTCCCTGAATGATCAGATGGGATTCGTCTGATTGCGGAAAAGTAAACCGAAACATTCCACATCGCGATGCTGCGGTTATTTCTCCTTTGATTTTCTCCCCACCGGCATTTAAAACAACAGAATAATAATTTGGCTTTGAAACCTCTTCGGAATGAGAAAAAGCCGTGGCACGTTCTTCAGGCAATACTTTAAGCTTACCAACCTGGGGCATAACAGAAACATATCCATAATCTCCCATCCATACAGTAGGCTGGTGGGTTGCGGTAAAACCCATGATGGTTGAATCTTCATACACGTACAACATTCGCCCAATTCTGTTTTCGCAGGTTTGGACAACAAAGTTGGTCATGGCAAACGGGGTACCTACGCATGGCATCGTTCCACCACCTTCCAAATCTTTATTAAATCCAGCAAACGGGGTTCCAATCAACGGATTGACATAGTCAACTTCCTGTTTGTTTTTATCAGGATTTTGTTTTGTACAACCGACAATTGCACAAAACAGGACAACAGTCAGGAAAAATATTTTGCTCATGATGATTTGATTTTATAGTCGTTTAAAAGCCTTATTATCTACTATTTCTTTTTCAGTAAAATCAGATACCCTTTTTCTCCTGGAATATTCATCTTTTCCAATGAAACAAGCTTCTGTTCTTTCTGAAAATTTATTATTTCAGGAATGGAAATTTCAAATTGTGAGGGATCAATTCCCAGTTCTACCCAGTTTACATCTATGGAAGCAACTTCATCTCTGTCATTCCAGTTAGAAACGGAAATAATGATATCGTTCGCGCCTTTGTAAACCGATGCCAAAATCATAGAATTGCTGCACGAAACAGGATTTTTCCTGTCCCAGTAACCTATCATTTCCCGTTCAGAAAAACGATGTTGATCAAAGAACTTCCATAAATTTTCCGGAGATTTTTTAACATCCCGCACATATCCTCCGCGGCTGGTTATTCCGTAAACCATTCCCCACCAGGGGTTACCACCATTTTCGAGCATTTGTCCCGGTAAACCAAATGGAATCCCGGAAATTTCAACCAACCAGTTATCTGGTGACATTTGTTCGTAGTCGCGCCATTCGCCAATCCAGATCAGGTCAAAATAGGGAAGCAAATCCATGTAGATGTTGAGGCAACTCGCGAACCCGGCCCACTCGTTATAATGGTTCCAACTGTGCAAATCCATCCTTCCGTTGGGACGGTGATGGTCAATCACTTTTCGTGCCCGGCGCAAGGTATAACGGTCGAGCGCGGTATCGTCAATATAAACACCGTCAACGCCCAGGTCCTGAATCATCCAGTCTAAGCTGGCAACATAAAAATTATTGAGCCGGCTATCCGGGGTTGTAATAAGGGACAGATCGCGCGCTCCCTTTAACTTTCCCTCGGGTACACTATTGACCCATGCCGGGAGGTATTTCTCACGCAGGTTCTTTTTCAGCCATTCATCAGGGCCATTTTTATGGTTGTACGTTCTGCTCCCGTTGCCCGGACCAGGGAAAAATATCTCACCGTTCAGGCTGTAAAATGCCCATAATTCAGGCAAGTTTACTGTCAACTCACGGGTTGTATAATATACTTTAAGCTGAAGGTTGTCTTTGTGGGCAATACTGGCTGCAGTTTTTATGTCCCCGGCAGTTTCATCGAGCATGGGATAGTTGATAAAAGGGTAAATCTCCTCGGCATGGTGCATATTTACTATGTTGGCACCAGCTTTTTTGGCATGTTCAATTTTTATGGATGCGATTGGACTGTCGCCATGATAGTACCGGTCGTTAAATTTAATGTTGCGGTCAATCACTTTAAACGGGGTGATGAGCATTTCAAAATCGTAGTTAAGGACTGCACCGGGCTTCATCTCACGGTTTCCGGAATAAGCATTTATCACTACTTCATTTTTTTGCTCATTAAGATTAATACCGCCTTTCCCTTCGTTTCCCCACGACGGAGGCAACTTCAGCGGGCCAATCGAATAATAGACGTTGACCAACGGACGTACATAGTTTTCTGCTTTCCATTTTATATGCAGCCCTCCGTTAACACCACCTACCCAAAGCATATCCTGATGCTTCGAAACATCCCATCTCCACGTAAAGTTTGGCGTACGAAAACCACCTTCCTGTCCAAGCCCCATCATGTATTCCGCTTTTTCTATGACAACCGGGATTTCGAGCCGGATATCTTTGATTTTCAGCGGAAATTTGGCCGTCAGTTTCAGCCTATAATCCACAAACCCGTCGAACTCCATTTGCCCGGTACATTCCAGGTTGCATTCTTTCGAGGTGTTCAGCACGTTCCAGACAACCTTCGATGGTGTCTGCTCTTTGATTACCAGTTTTCCTGGTTCCAATCGAATACACTCTCCATTCTCTTTCTCTATAATAAACCGGAAGGATTGACTGACCGGTTCTCCATTCTCGACCAGCGACTGGTTGGAAGCACTAAAATAACTGGTGATGGATGCAGGAAGCCCGTTTCCGGCGATATCCAACGTACGTCCCAAAATACAGACCTTGTTTCCTTCAACTTTAACCGGAATATACCCTTTGGTGATTTCTTCGTTGATCCCGACGGTTGAATTAAGCCAGTTGAGACGGGACATCCGTTTTCCTTCGTTGTACCCACGATTGGGAACCGTTTCTCCGGTCACTTTTAACTGAAGCGGGATGGTTTGTTTCTCTCCACCAGCAACAATGGAAACCGAACCCGTATAATTCCCCTTTTCAATGCCAGTAAGGTCAATCCCCATCCATAAAGCCTGGATACGCCCGGCCTGAACATCTACTTTTTTTGTGAACTTATTTCCCCTAAAATTGATGCCGCCTTTGTTGAAGCAGGTTATGTTTCCGGCAGAAATTATTTTATCACTATTCCCATTTTTCAGGTCAGAAAATTCAACCTGGATATCTTCAAGTCCTGATCTCAGTGCCCAAATGCCAACCTGGTACGTGTAAAATTCACCAGGTTGGGCAGACATTGAAAAACTTTTCTCGAGATTTGAAATCCTGATTTTTCCTTCCGGAATTGAATCGAACCATTTGATGGAGTTTTCACGTAATTCCGGGAAAATGAAAAACTTCTTTTCTTTCAGCAATGCATGGTGTTTTTCCAACGCAAAACGGGTTGAAAGAAATTTTTTCGACTTGTTGGCACAACTCGTCATCAACAAGGAGACAAATACAATTAGTGCGGTTTTCAGGTAATACATGGTTTAGGTTTTTAATTTATAGATGTCCTCATCAATTTTTGATTTCAGTAAGTTTTTTCAGGATCATGAAATAATTGTTGTTCACGAATTCCTTTTCCAGGTTGTTCATTCCGGCCTGATCATCTGCATAATTTGCGATCACCCATTGCTGCATGGAGTTTGGCTGGGTTGATTCACCCATTTTCTGAATGAAAGTATCTGCCACTTTAGTTTCTCCTTTTTCTTCAAGAATACGGATTGCCAGAATATGGTTCCAGGAAGGTGTTTGATAATGCCGGTTCGTATAATCAATGATTGAGTTTTGAAGCACCGCGGTTTCAAGCCCTGTTCAGTTTTTTAAGACAGTAAATTAGAAGGTAGTCCTGCATCCGGGTGTCGAATTCATAAGGTTTTCCTACGCCCAGTTTTTCAGGCCACTCTTTCGATTTTTCAATCATTTTGATGGCTTCCCCGTACCGCTTCTTTTGGATCAGGTCAATGGATAAAAACAGGCACGCTTGTTCGAAAACGACCCGTCCCTGGCTGGACCCTTCAAAAGGCAAAATGGTCATGCCTTCAAGTGTTTTGAGACTATTGGCATATTGTCCGTTGTTCATAAGTGCTGTTGCATATTGAAGCCCGAGAGTGAAATTATTCTTGTGTTTCTTGTATGCAGTTGATGAAAGGGTCAGTGCCATTTGATGGTCCCGGCGGACTTCGTAATATTCAATCAACTTATTCAGGGTTCGCCAATCGTCAGGCACCAGCTTTTGTGCGGTCTGCAAATCTACGAGTTCTTGCTTTTCATTAATTGTCTTCAATAAAGCAGCACGGGTCAAATAAAATGGGGCATAATCCGGCTCTTGTCCGCAGGATTGGAATAACCGGATAGCATCTTCGTCACGCTGAATTGCTGCATAATTCAAAGCCAGATAGTATTTGAACTTCCAATGACTGTTCTTTGAAAGGGCCCACTTAAGGGCAGAAACTGTCTCCGTCCGGTAGGGGAATACAAAAGCTGCAGATGCTTCTGTTATTTCATTCAGTAATGATGAATCGTCTTTGAGAAAGGCGTTCCACAAGGTAACCAGGGGATGCGCCGGAGCTTTATCCATTACCTGCAATGCCTCGTTTTTCAGACCTAAATTGTAATAGTCCAAAGCCAGTTCAAGGTAAGTCTGATAAGGCATTTCGTTGATTATGGAAGAGGTAAAACGAAGATAATTTTCAGGAGAAGGATGCAAAAGATTCCGCTCAAAGTCCGCAAAATGGTTCAGCGGATCAAGGGCGTTAATTGTTTCAACAGTTTTATCAGCAAGAGCCACCTCACCCGATTTTCGGTAAAGGATTGCCAATACTTTCAGCGCATTCAAATTATTACGGTTGAAATTAAGTGCAAGGCTGGCGTAGTGTTCAGCAAGATTATTCTTGCCAAGTTGTAATTGAATGGCTGACATTTGTGCATACGCCGTTGAGCGGTATTCGGGCGAACGGGCAGCCCAGCCCAACGCTTCAAGGGCATCGGTTAGGTCGCTTTTTGCCTGGTAAGTGATCCCGGCAAAGTAATTGGCTGCCGGATGATAGGTGTCCAGTTGAAGTACGTTATTGGTATAATACAAGGCAGAATCGTACTCCATCCTTCGGTAATACATTTCGGATAAGGGCACCATTGCATCCAGGTAAAGCGGGTCTTTCTGCAGGCATTTAATGAAGATATCTTTTGCCTGCTTGTATTTCCTGCTTTCTTTTAATTCCATTCCCTCCTGGTAAAGAGAGCTTGCGGTGGTGATATTCGTTGGTATGGAGGACACAAATGGACGCTTGATCAACTCTCTTTTGACTGGACTGTATTGCAGGTCCATTCCTTCCACGACTACTTCATAGTCCGCATTCGTCCCCAGTGGAACCGAAGTCTGATAAACCTCCATGGGTTTAAATTCCTTATCCTCAGTATAGATAACCTTACCGTCAGATTTTATGACCACCTTTCCTTTTGCAAAAGCCAGGGCATTAATGCCAACCTGAAGTTTCCCTTTTTCAGGTTTAACATTCAACACTCCCATGGGCGAAACATCCATGATCCCGCCAATTTCTTTAACCGGGAACCAGATTTCTGTCCATTGGTCGGTAAGGCCGGGAGAAAACGGAACCTGTGAGATCGGAGTTTTAAACGCAGATGTACCGCCATACTGGTTAAACATTCGTCCGGCCTGAAATTCCATGTATTGGCCATCGGTATCGGTAAGAAGGTCTTCCCAGATACCTCCGTCACGCGCCAGCGACCACAGCCAAAGTTTATGCCCGGGCATATTGTCGTAAAAAGCCCAGTGCCCAAAGCCGAACCCTGACCGATGGTAATATCCACCCATAAAATCGTTATACTCTCCAACAACATGGTACGATTTGTTGGATTCGAAATTGTTTTCCTTGTAAAGAGAAATGTGTCGCCCTTTCTGGTTGTATGGCCATGAGCCAACTTCGCCTCCGTGTCCCATTTTCTGGTTTCCGGGATAGAAGAATTCAAGGTCATCGGTAACAACAGCAGCCGCGGTCATCCAGTTATAATACGACTGAGGCAGCGGGGTTGGATTATTCCACATCGCGCGGGTCTCAAAATATGCTTTGTCTTTCGGAAGCCTGATCTCAACCGTCCACTTTGTGCGGGATGGCAAATCCAGGTTTCCAACAAAACAACTCACACTGCCATCTGCATTTTCAACTGTTTTATAATCTACCGGCACACAAGTAGACGGACTGTGCCCGATAATTCCAAAATTAAACTCGATACCGCCGGAAGTCCACGGCCCGCGCATGGATATATTCCTGAATTTCAACACCTCGTTCCGGTAAATAAATTCCTTACCGGTTGATTTTTCAATGGCTCCCCAAACTTTGCCCCCATTGGAAGGAAGTACATACACTTCGATATAATCGTTTTCGAGTTTTATGACTTCCCATTTTTGCATCTGCCCAGTCGGACTGTATCCATTAAACGAATGATAGGGATAGATCTCATCCTTCCGATCAGCCAAAACCGGAACTGGGTTCGGATCGCTGTAAGGATAGGTCAGTATGTTCCTGTTTTCTATTGTTATGGAAGCATTTTGGGCTATAAGTATTTGGGATACAAATAAAGATGCCAATAGTAAATTTCTTTTTATCATGGTTGAATATTTTTATGCCGAAAGGACAATATTTACCTGTTAAAATCACCGATAATATATAATTGAGATTATCCCTATGTCTAGTTGAATGCAATCGTTTTTAAGCATCACCGTACAGAGATTTTCACCGACGAGACAACAGCCGGCATTCCCATGCCCTTCTTGTGCTGTTTATAAATATCCTTATTGCAAAATTTTACGATTCTGTTCTGTTTATTCGCTAACCACCAGCCTCATTTGCCACGGATCAACTTCCGAAATGACAAATTTCTGATAAAGCCCATCTGACCCTGAAGACCGGATGGTGGTTTCTTTACATTCCATATCGTACAATTTTATTGTCGTATTTTCTGTCCGCAGCATAAGGGTCATATTTTCGACAGCGTCAAAGGATGAGTTGGTGAATGCCAGTGCGATCTTTTCGTCTTGTGGTTCACGAATCCAAAGGTTTATCTTCTGAAATGAAGCAATATATCCGGGCAATGTGTCTTTTGAAAGCCAGCGAAAAACAGATTTCGCCTGTGAACTTTTCGAAAGGTTTTCCATGAACGTCCACGGATAATAACCAGCTACGCATATACGCCCGCCCAGTTTATTTTCAAATATGCCCATCGTACAATCCGAAACTTGTTTCCCTGTGTAGTCAATCAGACTGGTAAGTGCCTGAGCGTTTACATTGGTTTTCCTGAGCGTGTAAGCCGGGGAATTCCAGAACGATTGACGGTTGTCGCGTTCACGTCCGGCAAAATCCCCGTTCAATGGATGGTTGGTGAACTTTTCGATCCGGTCTTTGGTTTCCGAACCCGTCACTTCGAACCCAGTGAGCTCGCCAAACCCCATATCATTCAGTTGCTGTAAGGTTGGGGCATCCATATAAACACCACCGGATAATATTTTCTGTATTTCATCTTTAGGCAGTGCAAAAATGTTGTCTTTCCCAAGAATAGTTACTGCTGAATGTTCGTTTGAATAGCATATTGGTAACCCGATTTCGTAAAACTCATGGCTGACGACCGGGTTGCCCGAACTTGTCCAGTTCCCGTTGTCCAGTTTGCCTGTGATGTAACTGCTTTTGTTCCAGAAAGTCTGAATCCCTGTGATTGGAGAACGCCCCAATGATTTCGCCATCATATCAAAAAATGGCCGTGTTTCCTGAAGTTTGGCAACCAGCGGTTCGTATTCGTCCAGCGGTTCGTCGTACATCGAAAGCACATTAAAAGCAGCTCCGGTGCATCCGGCAGCAATGTGCGAACAGGCTTCCAACACAACAATATTGGCCGCTTTTTTCAATCGTTGGTATGGAAAATTTTCAATTTCGGATTGGATGGAAACCACTTCTTCGGGCAATACGGAAACCTGCCGTCCAATGTCATGCGATTTTCCAGCCAGATCTCCGGGAATATTGTCGTTGTAAAAACCACCACCAGGGCGCCACATCACCGGGACATGGTTGGGGCCGGCCAGAACTTTGGCCCAGTTATCGAAATCATACCCTTCGAAAAAGCGGTCACCGGTCATAAACCCAAGCGGCATGGTCGGGTTGATTTCATGCACTGTTTTCTCGATCAATTCGAACAGATAAGAAATCGTATTCCGGTTGTGTTGCAGCCATGCTTCCCTGATTTTTAGTTTTTCCTCTGCCAAACCTTCATTGAACGCTTTTCTCAAGCTCTCTCTCGTGTATTTAATGCCGGTTTCTTTCTCGAAAATCTTCAGGCAGTTGTCGCAAAAACAACCCTGTCCAATAGGCATGTGTCCAAACCGGATGTCATCGTCAATCCAGATATAATCGGGATTTGCGTTGGTCGTGAATTGATAAATATCCCGGACATATTCCCGTATATGTTCGTCATTCGGACAAAAAGAGCCGTTACAAACCGCGCCGTCAATATTGGTCATTGGTGTATAATCCCCTTTCAGCGAGTTGTCGAGGTTTTCGTTGTGGTGACCGATGGTGGTCAGAATGTTGATGCCGGTTTTATATCCCCGTTTCCGCACTTGTTCCATTCGTTCCTTCAAAATGGCAGTCCGTTCTTTGATAGTCTCCAGTGGAAGCGGGGCATGTGTTTCTGATGTGAAAAAAGTAATTTCATCAGTAACACCTTTGTACTTGTCGAACAGATCGAAAAGCTCGTTGCAACGTGTTTCTGAAATCCACAAGGGAACTCCGATACGGAAAGAAACGAAAGATTTTTCAACTTTCATATCCGATGCGCTGCCGGTCTTTGCCAAATCTTCATGTTTATTAGCTACCTGGGTACACCCCAAAAGCAAGAGTATGAAAATAGTACCGAGTATTTTATTCATTTTTGTTTGGTTTAGTTAGTTTTTAAATTGGTTCTTGTTAAAACTTCCGTGGAAGCCCCAATTGCGTTTTCCCGGAAGAGTGGTATTTGACTTTTTCGTTTGGTTCCGGTTTTTCAGTGATTACCGACCATGTATCCATATTTTGTTTTTCCGGAAGGATCATGATTACTTCACCTGTTTTCGTTTTTATTTCTGTGATTTCACCACGAACCTCTTGTCCCTTTTTCTTCCGGTTTGATTGATAAAAAGCCTTGTTCCACGGCAACTGTAACTTACAGGGATTTCCCAACAAACTTTTGATGCAAATCCACTGCACTTTCCCGGATTTAATTTCCGAAGAAACCACAAAACCTCCTTCGGCATGAAGCGTAAACCGTCCGCTTTTATTGTCCGGAAATGCCGGAAAGACCCGCAAGGTACCGTCGTAACTTTGGAGCAACGATTCGTTCATGGCGGTTGCCAGCACCGACATTGATTCCATCGACATGTGGCGGAACGGCCACATCGACAAAGGTATTTTCTCTGCTTTTGGCGCTGCCACATCCCTGACCATATTGGTCCTGAAAAACCATTCAGCATCTTTATTTATCTCGCCTTCCAAGCCCCAGTGGCCCCATCCGTTGCAGTAGATTTGCCATCTTCCGGGGAAACGTGCCAGGTCAGCAGCCAACTCGCTGGCTAACCCCAGCCGTGCCAGAACTATTGGAATGGGGTCCCAGCCGGTACCTTCCGAACCGTATAAAAGAGCGGTAGTTTTCATTTGGTTGAACTGTTCAGTACCTTTTTGATTCAACCCAATCAATCCCGATGGAAAAACCGGTGAGGACGGAACCGTTGGAAAGATGCCGTCCAGTAATTTTAAGCCGTTATTGATCGTTGAATCTTCGACCGGATTAAAGACTGTCAGCATTTTGTTTTCTTTGATGCCCCAGCCTGCTGCAAAAATCTGGTCAGCCGGACATCTTTCCCCTTTGAAGAAACCTGTATTCAGCTTAAAACCTGTATTCTCTGCTGAAATTGTATTTTCTCCGGCTTGTACTGTCGGAAGCGGCGCCAGATGATCCAGTATTTCTTTCCATTTGGCAGCTTCCGGCAAATTGCTTCCGGTGATTTTTATTGCTTCCAATGCTGTTGAGAACAAGGCGCGTGAATAAGCAAGTTCGGTCAGTCCGTCTTTCAGCTTGATCCAGCCTTCATACCCGGTGCCTTCTTTAGCATGGTACAATCCGTCGGGTTCTTTTTCCAAAAGAGATTCAAAAAAACGGGAAGCTTCCAAAATGAATGGGAAGGCTTTTTCTTTCAGGAAAATTTTATCGCCGGCGTACTGATATTGCCGCCAGAAATCGAGGGCAATCTCTGCCACCGGGGTGTGGTTTTCATTTTCACCCGATGAATTGTACCCCCGGCGGTCGGTCACATCCGATATAAAAGCGCCATCGGCATGAAAAATTTCTTTCGCATCTTTTTTTGCCTGGGGCAATGAGTTAAACCTGAAGTCAAGGTACGAATTGGCCAACTCGTGAAACCCCGCAGCATTCAGCGGCCAGCACAATTGCTGCTGGTTCCAGTGGAAATAAAAGTTCCAGTTCTGCACATCGTGGCTCCAACTCCAAAGGCCGTTATTGAAACGTCCGGGGTATTTGCCCCCCTGCGAAGCATTGGCATAATACATGGTCAGGTACCAGAGGTTGCTCAGGTAACCGTCGCCGTAATCCATGAACGACCGGTTCCAGATCAATTTCCAGGTTTCGGCATTGGATTTTTGAAAAGTTTCAATGCCTTTCTCTTTGGCCGATGAGAGTGTGTTTTTTACTTCCGAAACCGGATCATTCCCGATTGGCGAAGTAACTGCAAACGCAAGTTGTGCATTCTTTTGGCGGCTTCCTGATAACCGGATTGCCGCACATTTTGAATGTTCGCGGACATAATCCACAGTTAATCCACTATTCTGAATCACACTGCCACCGGCGGCAAATGTGCCGGACGACAATTTTTGGGTGATGAAAGCTCCGGTATTGTCTGCTATGGCTTCTGTCCCTGACAACCCAATGGACGCATCCCGGTTGATCTGGCTGTACCAGTGCGAATAAGTCCGCGACCCGAACCGTTCAACAGCAACTTCGAGCGGAATGTCTTCATTCAGGTCACTTCCCAGATCATAAAACAATGTTCCGGTTTCGTGGTCAACAAATGCTTTCAGTCTGACTTTACCAAACGGGCTGGCAGCTTCCAGGCTTAACGAAGCATCGGCCAAATTAAGTTTCGCCTTAAAATCGGAAAGGTACAAAGTGCTAAAAACCGGAAATTTGAAATCGATAACAATCCGGCAGGCATGTCGCTGCGTAGTACTGTAATCTTCTTCTTTTCCGCTCCAGTTGCGGAACGGACCAAATGGGGCATCGTCCCACAAATCACTTTTGTTGACCACCGCGATAATTTTCGAGTCCTCGCACCAGAACAAAACCCCGATTTCACCGTTTCCCAGCGGGATACCCTGCAATGGATCTATGGGCGGACTAAGGTAGGCCAAGTCGTATTGCGAAACCCGCCCGGGCCAGGAAATATCCCATTGGACAGACGAAGGGTTGAAAGCCGATTGGATGCTTTTCTCTTCCAATGATTGTTGAGAAAAAGCACATAGACAACTGCAAAAACAGAATACAAAAAACAGTGTGATTTGAAGTTTCTTCATAATGAGCGATTTATTGCTTTGCAGAAACATTGGTAAGCTTCACTGTTTTCGGAAAATGACTTTCAAAAAAAGCTTTCTCTGTTCCGTCAAACATAGCTACACGGACTGTTCCCCAGGTTTCCTGATCGCCGGTGGCATAATAAAGATACGTTTTCCCCTCGTATTCGAGGATGTCAACATCAGAGTTGTTTTTGCCTTCACCAGCAGTTGCTTCAAGAATGGGATTGTATGGACTTAATTCCCAGGTTTCCAAATCTTTTGACCTTGCCATATACGAAATCCAGCCATTGTGCCCTTTCATCGGGGCATGGAGGTAAATGACATAGTAATATGGGGCAAAATAGCGGATAAGCGGACAAGCTGAATATTCGTGTTTTTCTCCGGTAAATACCAATCCGGGGATTTTCTCCCATCTCGACAAATCGGCCGAGCGGGCAAATTTGAAGCAAAACTGTACCGGTTTATCCGATTCGTAAGCCATCATAAACCCTTTATCGTCGCGGCACACCGAAGAATTAAAAAGATGTTCGTCTCCTTCAGGAAGAATTACCTTTTCGGTTTTCCAGTTTTTCAGGTCGGTGGTAACCAGCCGGTCAATCCCTGTGGAATTCATCACCCGTCCGAAATCGGAAAATTCGAGGGCAAAAACGTTCAACTCATTGCCGTTCATATATGCTGAAACAAACGAATGCCCCTGCCCGAAGCGGGTGACTTCCTTACCGGTTTGCAGGTCGTCGATATACAGGTAGGCATCTTTCCCCTTGGCATCAGCGCCTCCGGGGCGGTTGTTCGCAACAATCAGTAGCCGGGAGTCAAAAACGAATGGAGTATTTTCCATCGGGGTACGGCCTACATCGGAAAAAGCAAAAGGTAGTTTAATAAGTACCGGTTTCTGAGGATAGGCAGATGTCACAAACATGAGAAGCAACAGGCAACTACAACTAAGAACGGAGAATAAATTTTTCATTTTTAGTCCTTGATTTTTATGTATTTGAAAACTTTTGATTCCAATTTTTCCATCCGCACAGATAATTCCTCCAATTGTGTCCCCTTTACAATGCTTTCTGTTCCAGAATCCAAATCAATAAGCAAAGGTAACTACTGCAAACTAATTTTAACATGATCCGGTTTTCAATATTATTTTGCAAAAGCATCCACCAGCGGTTTGCCAGTAACCCATTCGTTCAACTGAAAACCAAACAACCAGGCAATGGTCGGAACCAGATCGTATGTAAAAACCGGGCGTTTCATTTCGTACCCTTTTTTGACTCCTTTCCCGGAAATGATAAATGGGACAATCATTTCATCAGGAGTAATACCGCCGTGCTTTTTTTCTAATCCTCCATGATCTGAAAGGATGAAAATCACTGTTTTGTCAAGCATTTCCAACTCTTTTAGTTTCCTGGTAAATACGCCAACCAAGCTATCTGCTTTCTCCACCGACTTTACGTATTCATCCGAACGGTAACCGCCGTGATGCCCGCCATGATCGACCAAATCGAGATGGACAAATGTGAAATGCGGGCGTTTCTCTGCCAGAAAATCGCAGGCTTTCTGGGTTGCAGCACTTTCTGAATTGCAGGGAATACTTAAATCGCAAACTCCCTTTTCAACGAAATTGCCAAAAGCTCCCCAATGATAGACAACCCCGATTGTTGCTTGCGGAAGATGTTTCCGGGTTTCACCAAAAATGGTCGGAAACATGTTGAATTCACCTTTGAATACCGGTTCCAATATTTTATGGTCCACGGTCCACTCGTTGTTGCCGATCCCGTGCCGTTCAACTGTTGTGCCGGTAATCATTGAGCTCCAGGCGGGGCCGCTGCTACTTGGAACAACAGTTCTGGCCGCAAGTGAATAGGAACCGTTTTTCATCAGTTCATCCAGATTGGGAGTTTTTGCCATGCCAATGCCATGAGCGCCCAACCCGTCAATACCAATGACCAACACATGAGGTAAATTTTTCTGTTTGTTTCCTGCCTGAGAATTAAATACGCCGAAGGAGAATGTAAGTAATAAGCCAGTCAATAATTTTGAAATAAGTTGTGTTTTCATAGTTGTCAATTTATGTTTAAGTTGTGGTTCATTTTAAAAAATCTATTCCTGTTTTCCGGCAAAGGAATCGGGGTACGCAACAAAATATCTCCTTTCATTGTCGTTTGTGGAAATCCAGATGTCTTTTTCTCTATCACATTCGTAAAGTTTCAGTATCCACGTATTGAATTTTCGTTCACTTTCAGTCAATTCGATTACCCTTGCCCCGCGGCCAATATCGCCATAGGTTTGTCTGCCGGTTGCGTTTCCGTATGCCAGACATATATTACGCAAACAACCAATGTAATTGTTGTTGTGATCGTGCCCAGCAAAAACGCCCATCACATCTTTGGATTCAATCATGGCTGTATATAAACCAGAATTTAAATCAGGGGAACAGACAGTCTCCTGCTGCATGCCGACAGTTGTATTTTTCCCGATAATTTCTTTGTATTCAGGAAGTGGAATATGAATAAATGCAAGGGCCGGCAAAGGGTTCGCTCCATTTTTCTTTGTGAACTTAATGCTTTGATTTCGGTACCATTCAATCTGGTTCAACCTGATCCATTCATAAGTTCCCAGATTTGTTCTAGGATGAAATCCGCTGTGTGAATCGAAGCAATAGAGCAAAGCTGCAGGTTTTGATGAACTTGAAGACTGGATATTCAGAATATAATTACCGTTTCCGGCAATATTTTCTGGTCCATTGATGGTGAGGTTATAAGGCATACCAACAATCGTTTCCATAATCTGTTTCCCTGTCAATTCATATTCAATATCATGATTTCCTAATATGATAGCCCAAGGGATTTTTGCTTCGATCAGCACTTTTGAAAAAGACAGCCAAGCCTGGCGGGTATCTTTGGAACAAACTACATCTCCGGTGAAAACGATCAAATCAGGTTTCTCTCGGGCAATCACATTTTTAATAAGAACCAAAACACTATCGGACCGATATGAGTTGTATTGAAAATGAACATCGGTAAATTGAACGATTTTAAATTTCCCCTCCTGATTAAACCGGAGAACAGGCTTTTGTTTGTAGTCTTTTCCTCCTGAAATCAGGGATATCGTCATTATTATCAGTAGAAAAACAATTGTCTTTTTCATCTGTTCCCAATAGTTGATAAAATTTTGGGCATTTATTTCATTGTGGAGCAGACATAGAAGGTGCTGCTGCATCAGGGGCACTACCCCAATTTTTGTTTGGACGTGGTCCCATCTGAAGGACAAGCCTTCCTCCTTTTATTATATCCGCATGAGTGAACCACGGTTTATTGAGCGGCGTTCCGTTTAGCATAGCCGATTGGATGTACTTATTCTGTGCCGATACCTCTTTGGCTTCGACCACAAATGTCTTTCCGCCGCCAACATCAATCGTTGACTTTTCAAAAATCGGGCTTCCGATATCGTAAATTGGTTGTCCGGGACATTGCGGATAGAAGCCCATCGAGGAGAATACATACCAACCTGACATGGCTCCACCGTCGTCGTCACCACAATAACCAAAGGGGGTTGAATCGTACCACAAGTCCATGATCTTTCGTACTCTGCTTGCTGTCATCCATTGTTGCCCGGCATAATTATACAGGTACGGAATATGGAAAGAAGGTTCGTTCCCCTGGCAATACTGTCCGATAAGCCCCGTCATATCAGGAAACTGACCAATGAATGCCGGTTTATCCATCAGGTACCATTCAACAAAGAGGGCATTCAGCTTAGTGATAAATTTTTCCCTTCCTCCCATCAGGTTGATAAGTCCCTGAACGTCGTGCTGTACGTGCCATGTATAAATCCACGAATTGGCTTCAGCAAAATATTCTTCACCAGCGAACCCCCCAGATAACTTGGGATCAAAGGGTTCTATCCAATTTCCGTCGGCTGACTTGGGAGCCATAAAGCCAATAGCCGGATTATACACATTCTGGTAGTTATGTGCCCGTTTCATGAAGAGCTGATAATCGGCTTCCTTGCCAAGTGCTTTTGCCAGTTGTGCCAGGCACCAGTCGTCGTAACAATGTTCGAGTGTAACCGAAACCGACTGCCGCCGGTGCCATGGATTGACCTCTTTGACCCATTCTTTTACACTTACGTGAGTTACCCACGAAATCTGGTAAGGCATTTCTGCTTTGATAATGGGAATCAGGTTTTTCCTCCATTCATCAGGATTGGCAACTTTGGCATCTTCCCTGACGGGCAAAGCCGGATAAAAACCTTTATCAAAATAACATTGTTCGAGTTCCGTGATATATCCCTCATCTTTCCAGGGGATCATGGTAGCTTCCATCGCATTTTTCTTCATGCCTTCATACGCTTTTTCGACATCAAAATCACGCATGCCTTTCATATAAGAATCAACGATAACAGCGGTGGAATGATGCCCGATCATAGCGCCCGAACTTGGCAACCAACCGGTTTTTTCGTATCTGTCGATAAACCATCGAATGGCTTGCATGTTTTCTTCCGGTTTGATGATCGTTTGAAGCGGGTACGCGCACCTGTAAGTATCCCACACATTGCCCATTCCAATACGGGTCATATAAAGCGTGCTGTAAAAAATGGTACGTTGTTTCTCGGTTCCACCTTCAACTTTGATCAGGCTCAATTCCTTGTTCCACAAATCTTTGGCTTTCTGTTTTACCTGCTCAAAAGTCAAAGAACCAATTTCGTTGGCAATATAGCTGCGGGCTTCATCGATGCTTGTGGGAGAGACTCCTACTTTTATTTCGAGTTTTTCACTGCCGGAAGTCGGATAATCAACATATAAACCAAGTTTTTCTCCTTTTTGCAATCTCGAATTGGGGTTAACAGTGTCGTTTTGCCAAGTGCCGCAAGACGTGAACGGACTGCTCAATTCCGCACAGAAATAATATTTTGCCCCATTCGATAAAGTAGATGCTCCTTCGATGGTAGTGTTGTTCTTTATTTCAACGACGGCATTTCCGGCCATATTCAGGAGCAAATTGGATGTTGTATCCTTCGGAAGTGTAAACCGGAACAAAACGGTATGGGTTGTAATGGTGTATTCGGCATTAATATCCGGATCTTCAAGGAGCGCCTGATAATAATATGGAGTTGCGGTTTCCAGATCATGGTCGAATTTCGAAGCATTCTCAAGTATCCCCGTTTTCACATTACCGGTATTGATCATCAAACTACCAAAGCTCATTGGGAAGCCAATTATTTTATCAGCTAAATACTGATCCTTTACCCCCGGCGTAAAGGTTGGAAACAACCGCATTGCACCGCCAGGCAATTTAACTCCCGGAGTTAAACCGTGGGTTTTGGGGCTGATTGTACCAATGTACATATTTACGTAATCGACAGGCGTTTTTTCATTTCCATCGGTACAGCACTGAAGCATCAGGGTTACCAGTAACAATGCCAAAATCGGGAGTAATTTTATTTTTTGTTTCATTTTCGGTTATTATAGATTTGTATGTAGTTGATAATTATCTGAAGCTTTCCAGCCAGACATTATAATATTGACTTCAACAATTAGTTTATCGGGAACTTAAATTGAAGGATTGCTAAATGGAGCCTACCGCAAAAAAAATAATCAAATAATGTTAGGAAGGTAAGCATCCATTGACACTTACCTTCCTTCTTATCTTTTTTAAGTGAATTGATTTAATTTACATCCCACCAAACTTTTACGTTTAGGTTGTCGCCACCTATTCTGGCAACAGCAGCGTCATAATTTGTTTTATTATAGGCTTGCTCTGAACTGGGATAAACCATCCGAACCGGAATTTTACCATCATTAAACGTATTTGGTCCGGCAACCAATGTAGGTGAATTGGTACGCCTCCATTCAGCCCATGCTTCGAACCCAAGAGAGAACAAGTCAATCCATTTCTGGGTTGCAATCTTTGCTAATTTCTCAGCAGTTGTACCAGCATAAGCTACAGCAGGAACAGCCAGATAAGCTGCATCCCACGTGATGTCGGCTTTCTTTGGAAGGACAAAATTAGAAGGAATCCGGCTTTGCCAATATTCATAAGAAGCCTGTATCCCTTTTTCATAATAGGTTTTGGCAACCGTTGTTCCACCACTGATATACCCTTTCTCGGCTGCTTCCGCCAAAGCAAATTGTAATTCGGAATAAGTCATTATCAACGATTGATGGGCATTGGGTGAAGCCAAAGTACTATTTTGAATTCCGTACCATAACAAACCTACCGGCGACTGGTTATTGGTACCTCCATTATAGGTACTGGATGCATCTCCAAGCCCATTTGGTACGCCTGCGTATATTGGAACTCCTGCGAGTACAGAATTTGGCGTTGGCTGGGCAAAAAGTTTGATCCGTTTATCGCCTGTTACATTCATAAAATCGGCCATGGTTTTGGAAATATAAAATCCTGTAACCTTGCCGTAATTTGGATAAATAGGTGATTGGTTGGGCGCATCAGCAAGAAATGTAAATGCGGCCTGATCATCTTTTGATGTAAATACCGGATATTTGATAGGATCGTTGATGATAGTTTGCAATGCAGTTGACGGATTATTACGCCCGGAGATTCTCATTAAACAACGAATTTTTAATGAATTGGCAAACTTTTTCCATTTGGTAATATTGTTACCAAATAAAATATCCCCTTTTATTACTTCGCCAGTGGTGCCAATCAAATCATTGGCCGTCGTAAGGTCGCTGAGTATTCCCGTATAGATAGCTTCCTGTGTATCGTAACCGGGTTGGTTTATCCCATCACTTTCGCCTTTTAGAGCTTCAGAATAAGGTAAGTCACCAAAATTATCAGTCAGTACCTGGAACATCCACGACTTATAAATCAGGGCGACTGCCAGATAATTATTTTGTCCGGTTTTGGTCGATATTTCAATCATTTTTTGGACATTCCGAAGATAATCGTAAAAAGTACCCCAACAAAACTTATCAGCGGTTGAGGCATCCCAATTAAATACGCTCATGTATTGATAGGCGACCTGATCAGCAGCACAGTTCCCGTTCTCAAAATTCTTATAGAAATAATCCAACTGTGAAGAACGTATAATCGTAGGGAGTAATAAGTCGGGTGTTGGATTAATAATGCTATTCGGATCGGCATTAATCTCTTCAAAATCGTTTGTGCAATTTTCAAATGTAAAAACGAGCAATAAGAGAAGCGATATATATATTATTTTCTTATTCATAATATCACGATTTTAAATGATTAAACATTAAAAGCTAAAGTCAAGATTAAACCCGTAGCTTCTCATTGATGGGAGAGCCATGTTTTCAAATCCGGGAATCAATCCGCTACCAGATGTGGTTGGTGTTTCAGGGTCCACATGTTTGTTCTCTGTCCAGAGGAACAGGTTTCTGCCTACCAATGAAAATTTAGCACTAGTTATAGGTGTCTTACTTAACAATGATTTAGGCAATGAATATCCGATAATAACTTCGCGTAATTTCACAAACGAAGCATTTTGTTTTTGGACTTCGGTATTGTGGTCATACCACATTTTGTGATAATCCCTGATCGTTTGAGGCGTTGTATTTGGAGTGTAGGTTCCGTCAGCGTTCAAATTTACACCCTCCCTGATATAAATTTTTTGGTATTCTTGCCCCACTGGCTGGTCTTCGCGTAAAGCCTGCGTTTCAATTAACTGGCCTGCACCTATGCCTTTATTAATAAAACGAGACACAAAAATGCCTCCTTGCCGAATATCAAACAATGTACTAATACTAAAATTTTTGTATGAAAATATATTATTAATACCTGCCGTCCAGTCGGGATTATAATTCCCCTGCAATACATATTCAGAAGTTTTTACAGCTTGCCCATTCGCTGCATTAATAATGATTTGTCCATCGGGCGCACGTTTAAAACCTTGTCCGTAAATATTCCCCATGCGTTCACCTATAACTGCTTTAATATAGGCGTCTTCACCAGGTTTCGACTGGCTATATTCTGTCATCCCTTCGGTTAAAGAAATAAGTGTTCCTCTGTTGCTGGCAAAATTTACAGAAATATCCCATTGGAATCCGCTGTCTGTTTTAATTGGTGTAGCGTTTAACACAGCTTCAAATCCCCGGTTTCGTATTTCTCCGGCATTGATCATTCTACTGGCAAATCCAGAGGTTGGTGATATTTGCAACGGAAGTATCTGGTTGATTGAATGACTTTCATATACAGCAATATCCAATTCCAACCGATTATTGAAAAAACGGAGATCGATGCCAGCCTCATAGTTGTTAACCATTTCCGGTTTAAGATCTGGATTTTTCAATGTGGAAGGGTAGGACAAAGCAGTAATTGTTCCCCAAGCCGTTGCATAGGAATATGTCGGGTCCAGCGAATAAGGCCCGGTATCTTTACCTACTTCGGCATAGGAAGCCCTAACTTTTGCAAACGATATAAATTCAGGTAACGTGAAAATTTGAGATAGAATACCACTGACCGATAGGGAAGGATAAAAATATGAGTTATTGGCAGCAGGCAATGTACTCGACCAGTCGTTACGTCCTGTAATATCCATATAAATCATGTTCTTATAGGAAACCTGGCCCATACCATATAAACTATTAATCTGTTTTGTATATGTTGCGCTACTTGCAGCTACTGTTCCACGTACATTACTTACATTGTAAACGCCGGGTACTTGCAATTGGGCTGCCCCGATATAATTTCCCCTTGCATCCATGGTCATCCTGTTTCCTCCTAATGAAGCTGAGAAATGCCAATTTTCATTGGCCTGCTTATTGTATGAAAGCAGGAAATCTGAATTTAGTTCTTTATAATAGTTATTGTATTGCCAATAGGCCCCGTATGTAGATTGTTTGGTATTTGCAAGCCGTTTCGAAGGAAGGTTCTCATGATAAAGGTCCATCCCAGTTCTCACTTTTAAGGTAAGGTCATTTGTGATCTGGTAATTTAATGCAGCATGTCCCATGATATGGTCTTTTTGTTGGCCATTGGTCATGTAATTTGCATTAATGTATGGGTTGTCCTCATTATTGTAACTCCAGCCGAACTGCTGAATACCCTCCAGCCCGGGTTGCCAATAATCCCGAAGGCTTTTCATGTTTATCGAGCGGGGAAGCCAGACCACATCATACATGATGTTTTGTTGCCCATAGTTCCCCATTGGCCTGTTTTCACTGTCGCTGCGGATATAGTTTATATTGGCATCAACAGAAAAGCGTTTGGTCAGATTATAGTTAACGTTAAGGCCAATTGTATTTCTTTTCAAGTCAGTATTTGGGATGCTGCCTTTCTGGATTATATTGGAATAAGAAAGACGATAGTTTCCTTGTTCGTTTCCTCCTGTTAATGCAACACTGTTCGATTCCGTTACACCAGTTTCAAAAAAATCCCTGACATTGTTGGGATGAGAAACCCAAGGGGTAGGAATAATATCACCTCGGTTTGCTAAATGAACATCCCCACCGCGATACCCGTTGGTGGTAGGTGAATCAAACTGGGCCATCATTAAACCTGCATCTAATCGCGGTCCCCAGCTTTCATCATACCTGTCCCCGCCAGTAGGGTCATTCGGATAAATACCATTGTACCCAAAGTTTGATCCCTGATAAAGGCCATTTGTCCCCTGTCCAAATTTATTCTGAAATTGAGGCAAACGTAAAGGCGTTTCAAAAGTAGTACTGCTATTTACCGAAACGCCAATACCTTTCGTGCTTTTCCCCGATTTGGTAGTAATCAGCACAACACCTGCAGCCGCACGTGAACCATACAATGCCGCAGCGCTGGGGCCCTTTAGCACGGTGATACTTTTTACATCGTCCGGGTTGATTTCACCAGAACTGTTACCGTAGTCGGCATTGTTGGCAATTGAACTCCCATTGCTTATCGGAATCCCATTCAAAACAATTAAAGCCTGGTTGTTATTAATATCTAAAGATGTCTCACCACGGATAATGATTCTTGCCGAACCCCCAATGGTGGAATTTGAACTGACGTTTACACCGGCCATTCTCCCAGCCAGAGATTGCACCAGGTTTGTTTCCTTTGCTTCCACCAGGCTGCTACCATTAACTTCCTGTACAGCATATCCCAACGCTTTCTTTTCGCGCATAATTCCCAACGCAGTAACTACAACTTCTTCTACCCCTATTGCATCTTCTTCCAATTGTATTACTATATGGTCTTTTCCGGCAACAGAAACTTCCTGTGTTTTCATTCCTACAAACGAAAATACAAGGATAGCATTCCCTGGTACATCATTAAGAAAATACTTTCCATCAAAGTCGGTAATACTACCCGTTGTTGTCCCTTTTACAATTACTGTAACCCCAGGTAAAGGTTGGCCGGACGAGTCGGTGACTTTGCCCGTAACTTTAATGCTTTGTTTACTTTCACCTGCCGTTAATACGATGATTGAGTTATCCATGATCTGATAGCTAAAACCAACTTTATTGGCAAGCAAATCAAGAATTTCAGGAACACTAGCATCGGTTACATTCACATCGACAAGCTGTTCGTGATCGATCAAATCGGCTTTGTACAGGAATGAAAATTTGGTTTGATTTTCGATTTCCGTGAGTACTTCTCGCAGGCTTGATTTTTTTAAGTCCAAACTTAAATGGGAATTCTGTGAATAGACAGAACCCAATGAAGTAAGAATACTTAGACAAACGATTAAAACAGTTAGTTTCATTTTCCTAAAAATTAGGAGCAGACTTTTTTTATCAGCAAAGCGCTGCCCACATTCGTTTTTTTTCATAAACTTGTATTTGTATTAGTTAGACAAAAAAGTAATCGCTATTTCTTGCAGGAAAGATTACTTCGAGTTTAGCAAAATAAGTGGAGCCGGGGTTTACCTTCCGGCTCTTTCGTTTAACATAGGCGTTTATTTTTGGGTTAGTATTATTTCGGTATTATTCATTTTGTAATTAAAAGAAGTTGTTAACTGTAAGGCTTTTAAAGCTTGATCGATTGATACTTTTTTTAGTGTTCCCGTGTATCTGATATTTTTTAATGATTCATCCTCAATGCGAATTGTTACTCCATAATATTTTTCCAGCCGATTGGTTATTACATCAAAAAACTCGTTCTCGAAAATTAATTTCCCTTGTATCCAGGATGTAGTTGCTTCGGTATTAATTAGTTCAGAAATTAAAATTTCATCAACTTTCAATGGTCCCTGAAATTCCCGGCCCAGACCGGCTGAGATTTTGGCATCTTTATTTTTTAAGTAGATTGCTTTATGGCTGGGATTCAGCTCAACGAAATTTTCTGTTTTGTCGTCAGAGTCTTTGTTCAGCAAGACTTTTCCTTCAAGCAGAGTTGTTTCAATTAACTGTTCATCGGAATAAGCCCTGACATTAAACGTTGTTCCCAAAACTTTGATATTTATGCCGGAAGTATGAACAATGAATGGATTTGAAGCATCTTTTTTTACCTCGAAGAATGCTTCCCCCTCCATCCATACTTCCCTGTTATTTTCACTGAATTCTTTCGGGAAAGAAAGTTTGCTTCCTGCATTTACCATGACCTTCGTTCCATCGGGTAATACCAAATCGGATTTTTGTCCTTCAGGTACATTGAATTCAAAGCGAGCCTGAGATATATTTTTATTATTGGGATTTTCCCGTCCAAAATAAAAGAACAGACCTGAGATTACTACCCCCAATAAAAAAACAGCGGCAATGCGCCCCAGATATATTATTTTTGATTTGAAGATCGAACGGATTTCGATCTTCCCTGACCGTTCTGTCATTCTCTTTTCTACAAGGTTCCAGTCCTTATTTACATCAATTGAAGCTAATTCTTTTAGTTCATCAACTGAAAGCCAGATTTTTTTTACTTTTTCTAGGTACTGAATATTCCGGGCTTCTGATAAAATCCAATTTTCCACTTTTTGTTTTTCATCATAGCTGGCTGTTCCTTCGATATACTTTATCAAAATGTGGAGTTCCATAATGCGAATTTTTTGTTTCTACTGATAAGAGTAAAAAAGTGGGATACACCCTTACGGGAAGAAAAAAAATTGTTGAATTTTTTGATTCCTGAATGAATGGGAAAGTATCAGCATCAAAGTTAAAATTCTTTTTATCAGGGGATTAAAAAGAGAAAGATCGCGATGAGATATTTGTTGAGCATTTTTTGAAGGTTGCGAAGGGCTTTGCTGATTTGTGCTTCAACTGTTTTGATTGATATGTCCAGACTGTCAGCTATTTCTTTATAGGTGAGTTTTTCGAACCGGCTCATCTCAAAAATTCTCCGGCACTGGGGTGACAACAGTTCTATGGTCTGAAAAATAGCATGTTGTAATTCTGCATATTCTATTTCATCGTGAAAATCGGTGATGAATTTTTCTTCAGAAACATCAAAAATTTCAATTGTCATAGAGGAACTGTCGTTGTATTTGCGGATGCTGTTAAATTTTAATGCAGTGAATATGTACGATTTTACTGAATCAATATTTCTGATTTTTTCCTTGTTTTCCCAAAGATAAACAAACAGTTCCTGAACAACTTCCCGGGCATCGTCCATGTCTTTGGTATACTGTTTTGAAAAAAGGCACAATTGAGGATAGTAGGTTTTAAAAAGCATCTCGAATGATTGCTTATCCCCGGATTTCAACTGATCCCAAATATGTGAATCACCTTTCCTCATCAAAATCAATATTGATTTCTCTAAATTATACAGAATGAACTATACCCGCAAATTTATATTTTAGAGAACAACCTGAAGGTATAAACCATAAACTGGCTGGTCAAAGGTATGATTTCTTTGATTTGTTGGAACCTGGAGAAAGACATGTTGGTACAGAAAAATGGAGTGATGAATTGTTTGATCGACGGATTATTATAGTATAATCTTTGATGTGCGGTTACAACATACTCAATATCTGCACTACCACAATCAGCACTACCATTGCAATCGGGTAAACCGTTGCGTAGGCAATGGATGGCGCATTGGTGTCGGTCATGGAATCGATGGCAGCCAAACCGGGCGTGCTGGTCATGCCGCCGGTGAGTGTTCCTAAAAGCGACAGAAAATTCATTTTCAGGAAAACACGGGCGATCACGGTTGCCACAATCATCGGGAGCAGGGTAATTACCGCCCCAATAGCAAACAGTCCAAAACCATACGTTTCAAACGTTTCGACCATATTTGCCCCGGCGCTGGAACCAACTGCGGCAAGGAAAAACAGCAATCCGAGCTGGCGCAACAACTGGTTTGCAGCCCCGGTCATGGTCCACATAATGGGGCCGGTTTTGCCGATACGTCCCAAAATTAAGGCAGTGAACAAGATGCCTCCGGTTAATCCCAGATTGAAATAAAAGGAACCGAAATTAAGGCCGATTTGTCCGACCAGTATTCCGATAATAATTCCCAATGCGATGGGCAGGAAGTCGGTGTCGGAAAGTTTGCGGTCGTCGTTTCCGAAGATTTTTGCCACCTGTTCAAGGTTTTCCTTGCTTCCGGCAATCATGATTTTGTCTGCAAACTGGAGTTTAAAATCAGGAGTTGGGGAAAAGATGATCCCTGCACGGCGAATACGGGTAATCGTGGCATTGTAGGTATTCAGAAGGTTCATCTGGGCGATGGTTTTGTTCACCACTTCCTTGTTTGTCACCATGATGAAAGAGACCTCGTATTTATTGCTCAGCGGAATATCGAAATCAGTTTCGGGGCCAATCAGCAATTTTACCTGTTCCAGTGCGCTTTCGGTCCCAACGGCTTTAATAATGTCACCTTTATACAGAACAGACCCCGGAGTTGGTGTTACCGCCGTATCGTCGTGCATAATGCGCGAAATAACTGCTTTGGTCATCTGCCGGAAACGAAGTTCCCCGATCGATTTGCCAACCACATTTTCGTTCTCAACCACGAAATTCTTTTTTATAACCTCCGGATAACCTTCCTCCTGTTCGTTTTGGTAATCTTCTTCTGCTTTCCGGATGTTAATCTTCATAAACCTTGGCAACAGTTTAACAAACAGAATCACTCCGATCACCCCAAACGGGTAACCAATACCATACCCAATGGATGCCAGCGGCGACCCGGTTGTATCAATGGCGGCGGCCAGCCCCGGGGTACTGGTGAGAGCCCCGGTAAGCAAACCAATGCAAATATTTTTGTCGATATCGAACATCCGGAAGAAAATATAGGTTACCAAACCTGAAGTAAGAATTAATGCCATAGTCAGCATCGCCAGCGCCCGTCCGTTCTTTTTAAACGATTCGAAGAAACCGGGCCCGGCCTGAATGCCAATAGTAAAAATGAAAAGCACCAGTCCGAGGTACTGAAAATCGTTGGGGATAATTACTCCAAAATGACCAAAAACCAAGGCGACAAAAATTACCGCAGAAACATCGAGCGATATGCCTGCAAACTGTAGCCTTCCGATCAGAAACCCAATGGCAATAATCAGAAACAAAGCAAAATAACTATTGGTCAGAAATTCCATATATGAAAAGTTAACGCCACAAAATTAGGAACTTTTAATGCGGCAGCGGGAATCCATGAAATTATCTGCCGTATGTTAATCCAACGTATACTTTTTATTTTAGAAGGAAGTCAAGATTTCCTCCGGCTTCAACCTCCTCTGGTAATTTTCCTTTTCTGAAAATCCGTACAGGCAGGTTTCCGATCAGTTCGAGTTTCTCATTTTCATATTTCAGCATAGTCCCTTCGCGCAGGCCAACCACATACATTTCAGGATTAATTTCCAGGAATTCTTCGATTCGCTGTTCGCGGGTTTCACCTCCATGTCCTTCCGGATTTTTATCGAGATAATGCGGATTAATCTGAAACGGAACCAGGTTCATGCAGTCGAAACCTTTCGGATCGATGATGGGCATATCGTTGGTTGTGCGCAAGGTAGGACAGGCTACATTTGCCCCGGCGCTCCACCCAACGTAGGGAATTCCTTCCAAAACACGTCTGCGAATGGCGGTAATTAAATTCTGACCCCTCATAGTTCGCACCAACTGCCAGGTATTTCCGCCACCCACCACGATCGCTTCGGCTTTCTCAACTGCTTGTACCGGATCGGAAAACCGGTGAACGCTTTTTACATGATGCCCGATTTCGCTGAACCGCTCTTCCACCTTTCGTTCGTATTCATCATACGAAAAAGTAACCGCTGCAAACGGAATAAAAACGGCAGTTAACGGTTTACTTCCCAGAAATTTCTGAATTTCATATTTCGGATAATCCAGGTAGGCTTCGCCCGGCATGGTGGAATTGCTGATTAGTAAAAGTCTCATGTCTTCAGAATTAAATTAGCATATTTTCAAAATTAAAGAAAAAAGAGGCTGTACCCACGAATTTGCTTTTAAAACCCGAGTAAATAAATTCCGACCGTGTAAGGGTAAAGCACAGGCCCTTTATCGTTTTTGAAAAGCGGTGCCAGATCGTACGAAGCAAAAATATTGATCCGGCGATAGCCCATGCGAACGGTTGCCGACAATTTGTATTCAGGAATAGAATAGCTGCCGGGGATTTTCAGTTTTTCCTTTTGATCGTCTTTCCGGTATTTTATTTTCGTGTGTGTACTCAGTCGTTTGTTGGCAATCAAGCCGCCGGAAACATAGAACCGGTTGGCATAATGCTTCACCGGGATCTGAAATTCGAGCAACAGGGGAACAGTCAGATAAACTGAAGAAAGTTTCGATTTCTGGTTACTTTCAAAATGCAGGGTTTTCGGATAAATCATGCCATTGTCAGCCTGTTCGATGGTTGTATTGCTACTGAGCCGGTAACTTCTGATATTCATTCCAAGACCAGTGACCAGCCCAATGGCATTCCGGTTCGACTGTAATCCTTTTGAAATCTGAAAAAGATTGATTTGCAGGGAATGTGATTTTAACATGTCGCTATCCAGAAAGCCTTTCTGTTCTTCAGGGTACAAACTGTAATCGGCTTTTGCAAAACCATTTAGCCCAAATGCGATGCCTGCCCAGTGCCCTGTAAATTCTTCTTCCCAGTAATTAAATCCTTCTTTTACCAAATCCTCAATATCGACAATGCCGGATAATTTTCTCAGGGTTGGTTTGCTCACGTCAATGGTATCGGTTTGTTGCGAAAAAGTATTGATAGTCAGCAAAAAAATCAGAAGGGTAAAAATTGTTTTCTTCATTGCATCCTGTTTTGGTTATGGTCGCCAAAAATGATCAGCAGCTTACGGAAATTGCGAATCCCTGTTTCCTGCTATCCTTTTATAACCGGCTCTGCAAAGTTAATACGAAACGCAAAAAAGAGCTTACCGTATCCGATAAACTCTTGTCCGCTTGTTTTCAGGCTATTTTAGAAATTAATAAAACTAATTCCGACAGAGAACGGGGTCAGGTCAGGTCCCTTGCCGTCTTTAAACAATGGCGACAGGTTGTAAGTGGCATAGAGGCTGATGTCTTTCAGCCCGATCTTGCAAATCGCGGCATATTTAAACGGATTGATGCTAAAACCGCCTCTTTCCTTTTCTTTTTTGTCGTCCCATTTCACTTTCGTGTGCGAACCGATATTTAAACCTCCCAAAATCCCTCCGGAAATAAATAATTTGTTGGAACCGTCGTTCACCGGGATTTGAAATTCAAGCATTAACGGAACGGTGAGGTAGGAAACCGTGAGTTTCGATTTTTCATAGTTGTCGGGGTTGAGCGCTAAAGGTTCAATTATCCCGTCAACTTTCCGGATCGTGTACGGATTGTCGAACTTGTAATTGTTGTACGAAATGCCCATCCCGGTTACCAGTCCAATGTTGTTTTTGTTTTTTTGCAGTCCGATGTTGTATTCCGCAAAATTCAGGTTCACTTCCAGCGACTTCGGCTGGTTGAGCTCCATAAATTCGAGACCGCCATACATGTCGTAGTTTTCGTCGGTGTAGCCGTTCACTCCGAGATCGATTCCAGACCAGTGCCCGTTGAATTTATCGCTGTCGCAGTCCTTTTCGTCCTTGTCATACTCTTTATCCGATTTCCGTATATCCACATGCTTATCGTTCCCCGATTCAATAATAATGATCTCTTTTTTCCCCATCCGGATTGTGGTGGTGTCGGTTCCTGATTTTTCCGTTTCGTCGGTATCGTTACCAATTGAAACAGCAATTGTTCCGGTAATTTTATGTTTTTTCTCCGCATCCGGAGCTTCGGTGGCCTCCTGTGCCGAAACGGTATTCAGGCCGAAAGCGATTAAAATAATTACAGCTAAGGTTTTCATGCTATTCATTGTTCCTTGTTTCATGACTTCCAACTTTAAATTTTCCCTCTGACGAATGAGCTTTCCGGAAAGTTACAGCAGTATCTAATTTTTTACAGGAATTGAAAACGCAAGCAGGCGGGTATCAAAACTGATCTTCGATATTTTTCCTTTTTCGGTTTCGTAGCGAAGCCTGTTCCCGCTGACATTACCGGCCAAATCAAGGCCCGATTCAATCAGCGATTTGCTTTCGGATTTGTCACTCCGTTTAATTTTCAAAACTTTCTCAGCAAGATAGCTGTCGATGGTATAATATTCTGATTGTGTATCTTCTTTTTCGTTTCGTACCGGGTCGGCAACCAATTCATTTTCCTGAGCACGTTCAACCGGCTCCAGTTGAGCAAGGATCGGACGGATCAGGTCGAGGGTTTCCGGCTCGCGTTCCGTAATCGAAGTGGTCTTCTTAGCAGCGCTTTCCGGCACAACGATTTTACTTGTTTCCTTCTTTATTTCTGAAGCCGGAATGTTCGTTTGTTCCGGAATTTCCACTTTGGCAATTTCCTGTTTTTCTTTCTGAATTATCTCTTCGCTGTTTATTGGTTCCTGATTTTTCAAAACGATGTTTTCAGGCTGGCTGACTATCCTTTCCCAATGGTTATAATTGAAAACCGTCCAAACAGCGAAAGCCAGCAAAAGGATGGCTGCTGCCCGCGATCCCCAGTAAATCAGTTGTTTTGGAAAGCCGCGGCGGTACAGTTTTTCTTTCGAAGGAAACACAATGGTTTCATCGGCCTGCAAACGGGCTTTCATGAGTAACTCCACTTCTTTCGCCTGTTCGGGATGAAATTCCAAATGTTTCAGGAATAATTTACGGTCCAGTTCGGAAAGATCGCCTTCCATGTAGGCAACAGCCGTAAAATTTTCGGTTTCCGGTTTTTGCTTTCCGGTTTTATAAAGTGCTTTCTTGTTGCCAAAATTTACTTTCTCAACAGGCAATTTCAAACCTTCAATGCCTGCCAGTTCTTCTTTTAAGTCCGGGTTTTGTTCGATGAAATCCAGGAATCGGTCAATTTCTTTTCCTTCCAGTTTTCCATCGAGGTAATCCATGAAGAATATTTCGTAATTTTTTCTGCTGATTTCCATCTTACACCAATACTTCAATTTTACCAATCACATTTTTCAGAAAAACACGTCCACGGTAAATGTAAACTTTTACCTGCGACTCGGAGAGAGAAGCAATTTGCGCGATTTCTTCATACGAATATCCTTCGTAATCGCGCAAAAGAACAACCAACCGTTGTATTTCGGGCAATTGAGCAAGCGCTTTGTCGAGTACCTCGCCCAAATCTGAATACTGGTCAAAATGAATATCTTCAGGCAGTTGATGATCTTCCACGATGCTTATCCGTTGTTCTTTCCGGATAACGTCAATCATGGTATGGTAAGCCATCGAAAACATGTACGGCTTTACCTTTTCAAAACTTACATTGTCAACATTGCGCCATAATTTTTCATAGCAATCCTGAACAATGTCGCGAGCCCTTTCTTCATCCCGGAGGTTTTTCAGGATAAAGCGGTAGATGCGGTCCGAAAACTGGTCAACTGACTGATTGTATTCGTTAACGGTCATAATGGTTTAAACCTTCGTACTTCGCTATGACGCGTTTGTCACCGATTTGTTACAGGCAGTTTCATAAATTTTGGCGCGGGTTGTTTCGAAACCTCTACTGCTTTCATTAATGTATTGTCGATCTGCATGATGATCGGGTAAAAACCTTCCTCTCCGAGAATATTGCGGGCAATGTAAGCTCTCAGTTGCACATCAATTATTTTTCCTGAGATGCGCAGTCCTTCAGCATTTTTGGGTACTCCGTTGCGTGCGGCGTAGGCAACAAAGTCGACGAGAACATTTTTTTCTGAAAGATAGTTATCGAGAGGCACCGCCGTTTTAAATTTTTTCAGTTCATCGCGGTGCTGGTCAGCAAAGTCAAGTGCATACGTATAAACCAGCCGCTTTTGAATCAGGTCAGAAAAATAATCGGAATAACCGGTTGTGTCGGCCGGAATAAAATAGTCGGGCATAATTCCGCCGCCGCCGTAAACAGTACGTCCGTGCAGGGTTTTATAACTGAGAGAGTCGGGCATGTGAATGCTGTCGGCTACCTGAAATTCGCCGTGTACCATGCGTTTCATGATGTCTTGATAGTATTCGTCGGTTCCGTTTTCGTAAGGTTTCTGTATGCAGCGGCCGCTGGGCGTGTAATACCTCGAAACCGTGAGCCTCAATGCCGAACCGTCCATCAGCGGAATTTGTTCCTGAACAAGCCCTTTCCCAAATGAACGACGTCCGACAACCCAGCCGCGGTCATTATCCTGTATGGCACCGGCAAAAATCTCGCTGGCAGAAGCCGAGAAATCATCGATCAGAACCACAATATCCTTATCTGTTAGCTGTCCTTTTTCCGACGCATTGTACGTTTTACGGGCCTGCGAATTTCCTTCGGTATACAAAATGGATTCGCCCCCTTCCAGAAATTCATTCACCATGCGGATGACAGCCCCGAGATAGCCACCGGGGTTTCCGCGCAGGTCAACAATTACTTTTTGCATTCCCTCTGCTCCAAGTTTCTGAAGGGCATCCATAAATTCTTCATAGGTACGCTCGCCAAAACGGCTCACTTTTATGTAGCCAGTTGCATCGTCAATCATGTAACTCACGTCAACACTGAAAATTGGTATGTCGCCCCGGACAATATCGTAGTTAATCAGGTCTCCGATGCCCCTGCGTTTGATTCCCACTTTTACATGTGTCCCCTTTTCTCCGCGAAGCAGGCTCATCACTTTTTCGTTGGTAACCTGAACGCTGGCAATTGTGCTGTCGTTCACGGTCACAATACGGTCGCCCGGCAGAAGCCCCAATTCATGGGAAGGTCCACCCGAAACAACATCAACGACCATTACGGTATCATTCTGAATGGAAAACTGCACTCCAATGCCGCTGAAATTTCCAGTCATTTCTTCGGTGACTTCCTGCATATCCTTGGCGGGAATGTATGTGGTATGCGGGTCAAGGTTTTTCAACAGACCGGGGATGGCTTCTTCTACCAGTTCGTCTGTTGAAACGGAATCGACATACGCATTTGCAATCAGATCGACAATTGCACCCAGCTTATTCGATTTCGCCATACTGAAGTTGTCAAGCTTTTGGTTACTTCCGGTATTCAAACTGTTTCCCAGAAAAATGCCGATAATCAGCGCCAACGCCAATAATACCGGCATATATATTATCATCTTATTCTTTATCATTTCTCTGATTTTTATTCGCCCAAATCAATCTGGATTACTTCGATGCTGGCTCTTTTTAATAAGTTAATACCATCTTCCAACCGGTAATTATCGGCAAAGATAACCCGTTTTATCCCGGCCTGAATAATCAGTTTTGCACATTCCAGACAGGGGGAGGAAGTTACATACAAAGTAGCCCCGTCGCTGCTGTTGTTTGACTTTGCTACTTTGGTAATGGCATTGGCCTCAGCATGCAACACGTAGGGCTTCGATTTATTTTCCTCGTCTTCGCAATTATTTTCAAAACCGACCGGGGTTCCGTTGTATCCGTCGGAGATGATCATTTTGTCTTTTACCAGCAATGCCCCAACCTGACGCCTTTTGCAATACGAATTTTCGGCCCATATCTGCGCCATCTTTAAATAACGCCGGTCGAGTAAAAGTTGCTTATTATTTTTTGACTGATCCTTCATTTTATAAAAAGTTGAATGCAAAGGTAATCATGATGAGTATCAATTTTTAGAATCAATTACAAAAACCTGTTTCGGGATGGGAAGAATAATTCAAAATGGGAGTGGCTTTATTTTTCCAGGTATTTTTTCACAGCCGAAAGTAAGTCGTTCGATTTTATAGGCTTTGAGAGGTAATCGTCGCAGCCTGCCTGGATTGCTTTTTCGCGGTCGTCGGCCATTGCAAAGGCAGTTTGTGCAATAACAGGAACATTTGGGTTAATTATTTTTATTGCTTTTGTTGCCTCAAATCCATTCATGTCGGGCATCTGCAAATCCATCAAAATCAAATCAATGTTTTGCTTTTTAAAAATCTCTACTGCTTCCGTTCCGTTTTTTGCCCAGAATATTTTAGCATCGATTTTGCTCAACACTGCATTCAGATATAGGAAGTTTGATTCCACGTCTTCAGCAATCAGAATCTGAGGTTTTATGTTTTCGTCCATCCTACAAAAATTAGCAATTGTTTTAAAGTGCTAAATATATTGAAACAATCACACATATACCATATTTTGAGGGGATAAAATTTAAAAGACAGATGTTAATTCCTGAAAATTATCCGGAATTATTTCAAAGTACATATCTCGTCTTTAAAAAATATCACGACCTGCCGGAAAAGAAAAAATCCGCTCAACATTTTGCATTAAGCGGATTTTCTGTACCCGGGGCGGGTACAAAACCAGTAAAAAAAGAGAATACAAAAGAATACAAAACCCTTATTTTATTGATGTTTCAGCAATTCATATAGATTTACTTTTCTCTTGTTTTACCCTTTTATTGTTGTTTTTTGTTACTATTTTGTTACTCGCTATTGTTTTGTACCCTATTTGTTACTACATTTGAAACCAACAACATAACAACGGATAAAATGGGTACAAAAGCAGACAAAAAGACCAGAAAAGGCACAAAAAAGAACAATGTTGTACTTAGAGAGAAGGTTTTAACCACTGGCAGCATTAGTTTATACCTTGATATTTACCGTGATGGTGTGAGGTCTTATGAGTTTTTAAAGCTCTACATTAACGACAAAGCCCGGACACCCATTGAGCGACAAACCAATAAAGAAACATTGGAATTGGCTGAAAAAATCAGAACTCAACGGGAAAGTGAATTAAATCACTCAAAGCATGGTTTTATATCACCCATTAAGAAAAGCACCCTTTATATCAATTATGTGGCAAGCTACCTCAACAGCTATTCCAAAAAGGATATTAGAATGATTAAAGGGGCAACAGAACGTTTCAGGAATTTTCTGTCTGAAAAAATGCCCGGGGTTAATATTAACAACCTTAAACTTTCTCACATTGATAAACAAATGATGGTTTCTTTTGTAGAGTACCTGAAAACCAACAGCACCGGGGAAGGTGGCCAAAGCTATTTTAAACGGTTTAAAAAGATATTGAAAAATGCAGTTGATACTGATTTGATTAGCAAAAGCCCTGCCAACGGTGTAGAATACAAAGCGGTTGAAGGATTAAGAAAGGATATTTTAAGCAATGATGAAATTGCTTTATTGGCTAAAACACCCATGCAAAACCCAAACATTAAAAAGGCTTTTATTTTTAGTTGTTGTACAGGGTTGAGGTTTTGTGATGTGAAAGAGTTGAGGTATTCAGATATTGATTTTGCAACCAACAAAATGACTATTAACCAACAGAAAACAGGGAAACCCGTTATTGTTGACCTCAACAGCACGGCAAAAAACATAATAGGTGAACCCGGCGACCCTAAAGCATTGGTTTTTGATTTACCTACACACGAAGGGTGTGTAAAAACAATTCAGGCATGGGTTAAACGTGCCGGGATAGAAAAACACATCACGTGGCATTGTGCAAGACATAGTTTTGCAGTAAATTTATTGACCAGTGATGAGCGACCCGATATAAAAACCGTTTCCAGTACATTAGGACATACCAGCCTAAAGCACACCGAGAAATACACCCGGGTTATTGATGAACTTAAAAAGAAAGCCGTTAATGCTTTGCCGGATTATGAACTTTAAAAAACGAACCAAAAATGAAAGAAATAAGTTTAGATAAGTTTAAAAATAGCTTTGCCCTTATAGCTGACTTGGTTATTTCTCTTGATGAAAAGAACAATGCAATACTAAAATCAAGAAAGGAAATTGAAATCTATCTTAAAAACAAAGAAACCTTTGATAAATTGCACATTGTCGAGGAATTGATCTACGCTTATGAAGCTGGAGCCATCTCAGAATCTTATTTGAACAACAAAGAAAAAGATTATTGGCCTAAATTCACTTTTGAGCGTGATTGTAATAGGCTTATGAATAGTATAAAAAGAGAAATTGATAGGTTTCAAGTCAATGAGAATGATGGGAGAATTCAAAATTTAAAGGAGAAAATCAAAGCATTAAATACAAAGAGTGCTAAATTCAATTTTTTGCTTGAAAAGAAAAGGAATCTGGAGGGAGATGATCCCAATTGGGAAATATTGACAAATGATAAATTATATTGCTGGATAAAAAGTGAATTGGAATATTGGGAAAAATTTATGGAGATACCAAATGGCACTGTTAAACAAGAACCTTTACCTCGCCTTCAAACAAACCTCACAAACGATAGGCGCGCTTCACTTTTTAAGCTATTATCTGATAGCGGATTTATACCGAACACAACCGACCTCGATTGTTTTAAATGGGCTATTGGTGTAACCGATGAGAAAGAACCAAAGCAGCCGGGGCAATGGCAACCGATTCAATTTCTTTTTGATTCAAAACATAGTCTTAGAATTCTTTTAACACCCATTTTGGGAATAATAACAGACCAGCAAATTAGAAACATTAAACTGCTTTTTAAAGACAAAAAAGAAGTTGGTTTTATTTTGCCTAAAGATCAATATCGGTTTTCAGGTGACATTGATAAGATTGATGGAATTTTGAAGTCGCTCAGTATTGACAAGTCTAATTGGTATACTGGAGAAAAAAAGCAAACCAATTAGACCATTTATAAATCAACCCCTTAGCTTTATAATCGGTCAAATCAGACCAAATCAGACCACCTCAATGGTCTGCTATCTCTTTGATTGTTAATATTATATCTATTTTCTCTTCTTTACCTTTGGAGTGTAATTACAAATTAAAAGGTTTTGCAAAACCATTTTGTTTAACACTTTAAAATATTCAAAATGGAAAACATTATTGAAGAAAGATTAGAGAGAATTGAAAAAATGTTACTCTCACAAAAAAACGTTTTGACATTTCCAGAAGCAGCCGCCTACATGGGAATAAGTCACAGTCATTTATACAAAATGACTATGAACAATTCAATAAGTTACTTTAAACCAAGGGGAAAGATGATTTATTTTGAACGTGAAAGCCTTGAAAATGAATTGCTTCAAAACCGGATTGCCCCGGTTGATGAAATCGAGGCCAAAGCCTCAACCTATGTTGCACTTAATAAGGGGAGAGCTTAATCATGTTTGATTGTTATATCAAGATGCAACAGCTACCCGATGAGGTGAAGCGGGCAAATAAAATAAAAGTTGAGGCAATTGTCCCCCGCCTTGATTGTGTGTCAATGGCAGGATATTATGAAGGGTTGAAACCTCTTTTTTCAAGCAAGGGACAGCTAAAATTCTACCTGATGGAAACCCGGGGCTTAATCAATAGCAGCGACCAGCGGCGGGCAGGTTATTTTTTGATGGGTGAAGATTCAATTAATTTCAGTAGTATTTTTTTACAGGACTTTGATACTGACAAACAAGCCCAATGTTTTGGGTATGGTGAACCGAACAGCAATAAAACGCTGAAAAGCGGACAGCCAAACCCGATGCTGCCATTTAGTGAAGATGCTTATTTGTTCATTACAAATCCTGGTTTTACTGAGTTTGAAATATTAATTATCAGGCGCGGGCGATACCTTATACAAGGGTATTTAAAGCAATTGGCTAATGGTACATTTAATGAAGCACTGGCAGCAATGAGGTCACAGGCAAAGCCAATTTTTAATTATTGATTATGGCCGCTATGCTTCATAGTAAGTTGTTTCATTTACCAAAAAAAGGTAAAAGTGTTTGACACTGTTAATTTTTGGATAGACAGGGCGATGGTAGGGGGTGAACCTTTTACCATTGCCCAATATCTTACAGGCATAACAGAGTACAGCAACGCGCGCGGTTATTCCATTTCAGGCAAGGCGGGCGACTATTCCATTTATTTGAATGAATCAGGAATAAGCATGAAGGGCAGTTTGCCAAAGTTTCTGCTTTCTGATAACATCCATACATTAAGCAGAGCCGGGGCACGCGATGCAATCACTAAATTGAGCGATGAAATTCATTTGCCTATCAAATTAGCCAAAGTTACCCGGGTTGATGTGAGTACCGTTTTGCCGATGAAAAGAGAGCCAAATGAGTATTATCCACTATTGGGTAACAAACCACATTTTAAACGCTTACAAGCTACAGAAAACACCCTCTACTATAACACCATAAAAAAGCAATTGATTTTCTATGATAAGAAGGCAGAGGCCAAAGCTAAAGGGGTAATTATCCCGGCGGGTTTTGAAGGTGCAAACCTGTTAAGAATTGAGGCGCGTTTTTTATCCCGACTTTCAAAACAATTCAATTTGACAGAAATCAACGGGGCGACCCTCACCGATGAGAAATTTTATACCGGAATGGTTAAACGTTGGGGCGATGAGTATTTTTCAATTGACAAATTAAAATCATTATCAATTATGGATGCAACCAATATAAAAACGGTCACCGATGGTAAAAATATGGCCTTTGCCATGTTGCTGCAAAAAGAAGGGCAGTCGTTTATTGATGCCTATATTGCTGAATTAAAAGCAAAAAAAACATATACCGACCCAAAGAGTTACACGCGGGTAAAAAAAGGCTTAAATGAACTGATTGCAGCCTCAACAGCAACCGACCAAAACGAACTGATAAAAGAGTTAGATCAGGCTGTTAATGAAATTACTATGAATTGCAGATGAGGTTAAAACCTAATATAGTAAGCAGTTTCATTTACCATTTTTTGGTAAAAGGAATTATCTAAAAGTAGATTAAAATAGATATTTAACATTAAAATTGCAGATATGGCAAGGGGAGTTAAAACTGGTGGACGGCAAAAAGGAACTTCAAACAAGTTATCAGGGACGGTAAAGGAAATGATTACTCAGTTTGTTGAAAATGAAGTCCAGAATTTACCCGGTTTGTTGATTCAACTTGAACCCAAAGAAAAGGTAGATTTTATTATCAAATTACTCCCTTTTATCATTGCCAAACCTATTCCAAAAGAGGAACAAACAGAATCATTTGAAGAAAGGAGAAAACGATTTATACAACAGATTTATAAGGTAAAGTAATCTCTTTAAAAAAGATCGGGTGTGGTAATTTACATGAAGGCTTCATTTTGGTAATGCGATTCATTCTTTAGTTATAATATTTGAAATGGTATTATTTTTTGTCAATAATACTTTCACCGGTGCCTGTAAGTTTATCCATTCTGTAGCCGTTGCTTATTTCATATCTAGTTGCCATGAGGATTGTCAAACAAATTAATACTACCGAAGCAAGTATTGTCAAACATATCCAAAATGTTGATGTCGGTTTTTTCATTTCTTGGTAATGTTTTGGTTCAGTTTTTCATATTTCTCCCTCAGTTTCCTCAATCCCTGAAGGTGTTTGGCTTTCAATATTACCGCTTCCTTCTGTTCCGGTGTTAATTTGATTCGTTCGCTCATAGTTTGTGCCATCTTTACTTTCAAATTTATATCCTTGATGTTTATCTAGTTATTTTTGTTCGCCTTTATTGATTTATGTATTTTATTAAAAGCATACATGAATATGACCATATAAGCAACAAATAAAAACAATCCTAATGCGAGCTGATATTGATTTAGTTTTTCATAGTCAATAAATGCATTAAATCCCCATATCTGTATCAACATTCCAACGATCCCCAATATAGCCGATCTGTTATTACTAGTCCTGAAAACAGCTAACCAAGAAGAAAAGTACCATAGTATCATTCCAACAAGTATTAAAATTAATCCAACTGTTATCTCAATTCCATACATCTCGTTCATTTTTTATGGCTGATTTATGTTGTTAATACTGCTTTAGGGTCATATTTTCAATTACTCATCTGTATAATAATTTTCACAATTTTTTCTTTTTCTATAGTTTGTTGTTAATTTTCAAATATAATAAATTCAGACTATAGTCCGTAGTTTTAGTGTGCTAAATATTTCATTTTGAGGGTGTCCAAAAAGTTTTTGGGCACTCTTTTTTTTGTTTTCTAAGTTTTCTATTTTCTGCAATTATTGCTATATTTAAAGTATTGAACAACAATACCATATGGCAAAAATAACATTCAAGTCATACGATCAGGGACAAGGGGTTTTATTCCCTCAAAGTATAGATAGTATGATAGCAGAAGATAGTCCGGTAAGGTTGATTAATCAGATC
>Ga0209417_1001391_pt1 | contig 44667 bp, 69 predicted proteins | sample RifGroF2_FD_184002 | JGI IMG/M metagenome (GOLD analysis project Ga0209417, IMG submission 184002) | Groundwater microbial communities from Rifle, Colorado, USA - Groundwater F2 (SPAdes) (version 2) | ecosystem: Environmental > Aquatic > Deep subsurface > Groundwater | place: Rifle, Colorado...
GTAATGGCAGACCATACGGAACTATCAAGAAGTGGATGAGCAAGGTCATAGAACCTGCCATTACAGGTAAACCAGTACCACAGGATTCATTCTGGACAGATAGCAATTCCTCTATATATGGTTCTTACAAGCGTGAGATGGATAGTTTATATCCCAACTACTCTGCTTTATGGGACACCTATTGGAGTTTACCTAAGAATCAACGCTCTGGATTCTGGGATGCAAACCCTGAATTAGCAGAAGCACAAGCCTGGAAGGAGGAGTACATAGAGAAACACCCTGAATTGAAACCGATCTTGAACTATCTAAGTAGTAAATACGGTAACTAAAAATAGAAAAAATGTTCCAAATATGATACTATAATAAAGGAGTAATTTGTATGCCAGAACTAGAAAATGCAACGGTTCAGCCCCAACAGGTAGAGCAGCCTGTACCAGTTCCAACCCCCACTCCGGCAGAGGTAGCCACACCCGCGCCCAAAGTGGAGGAACAAGGACTTGAGCCTGGACAACAGCAAGTAGCTTTGACAGAACAAAAGGTTTTGGAGTTGATTGAAAAGAGAGCCACAGAGATTGCGTCACAGAAATCTCTCGAAGCAATCAAGCAAGCCCAGAGCCTCACTGACAAATTAGGCGCTCGACTGAACAAAGAAGTTGAGGACAGGCTTAAGGCTTATGAAGTTGCGGCTGGAACACCCCTGACGTATGAACAAAAGTTACGTCTTGAACAAGCCACACGCGAACAGATCAAAGCCGAACAACAGATAGAAGCCCCGCCTGTTCAACAACAGAATCCGCTAATGGCGGATGTAAGGCGTATCGCCGACAAGTACAACGGGACGATCATCACCAACGCCGACCCCGAATTTGTCACTGTGAAAACAGATGGAACTTTCGGAGAATGGCACGAAACCTACGAGCGGGCGGTAAAAGCCAAGTCAAGTCGATTAGCACCTAAACAAACTCCTTCGGTAGAACAACCTGCGAATCCGCAAGCCAGGATTCCAACCACCCCTGTAAAGGGAAGTGCTGGACTGCCTGACCTCGATGCAAGCAAGTTGTTCGGAATGGCTTACAACAAAAAATAGTCTAGAAGGAGACTAACAATGTCTTACACTTTGTCTGATTTCTACGCTCAGGCAACCCAACCTCTTAAGAAAGGTATCTATGATGTGTTCCGCAAGGAATCCTTCATCATGGATAAACTTCCCTGGGAGACAACTGGCAATCTAAGCGTGGAATACTTACGCAACAAAACCCTTCCTACCATCACCGCCCGTAACATTGGCGAGGGAATGACCGCTAGTAAAGGCGTTCTCGAACCGATGGAGGAACAGGTCTGTATCTTGTCAGCCTACATCGACATTCCGAAAGAGTATGTCGAAGCCAAGAACACCGTACAGGATATTCGTGCTGTACAAACCAAAATGTTCTCACAGGCGTTGGCTTACAAATTCAACGATATGTTCATCAATGGCAATCCCGTGACCAATGCAAAAGAAATGGTCGGTATTCGCCATCGTGTCATCAATGATCTTGCTGCTGGTCAGTCTGTGGACGGTAATGGACTTGATATTTCATCCGATACCTCAACAACCAACTGGTACAACCTCTTGGTTGACAGGGTTGAAGAACTGATGTCCCTGTTCGTTGACGGTAAACCCGATGCTTTACTGATGAACCGGACTACCAAACTGCGCCTTGAATCTGCTTTACGCCAAGCTGGAACTTTGGATACCACAAAGGACAACTACGAGCGCAAACAGGTTACTTGGGGTGTTGGTGGGCCTGCCATCATAGACATTGGTTTGAAGGGCGATCAATCAACCTCAATCATCCTGAACACCGAACTCAATGATGGTACTGCCGTTACTGGTGGTACAGAAACTTCAATCTACGCTGTGAAGTTTGGTGACGAGTTCCTTAAAGGTTTCCAGAGGAAAGACGTGGAAGCCGAAGATGTTGGACTGTTGGAAGATCAGATCACCTACCGTTCCTACATCGACTGGAATCCTGGCATTATGTTAGTCAGCCCCCGTTCCGTAGCACGTATCTACGGTATTCAGGCTTCATAAGGAGACTAAAATGCCTGCTGATAATAACCTAATCATCAAGTCAAGTGGTGCTGTTACTACGACCACAACTGGTAGTGTAGTGGACTTGGGTACTCGCGTTCTGCAACCTTTACGGTTTCGCTTGAACGTGACCTCGATCACTGGCGCTACTGGTACTGCTGCGATCAAACTGCAACACTGCGCTACAACTGGTGGAACTTACCAGGATTTAGGCGCATTTGCGAGTGTGACCACCTCTGTTGGTGAGCAGTTCTTCACTGTGCGCCCCATGCAGTTCATCAAGTACGTTGCAACCATGTCTGGGACAACCCCGAACATGACCTTTGCGATTGATGTTGTGCCTGCTGGTCGCTACAACAAACACTAGAACGCCATAAGGGGAGGGTGAAAGCCCTCCCCGAAGGATAACTTATGACAACGCTTGCAGATGTAATGCTAGACGTTGCCGAAATTCTTGGTGGCGTTAGGGTTGGAACTGCTACTGGTGGTTCGACCACCACACTTATAGACACAAATAGAACCGAACCTGCTGAATACTGGCTCGATGGTACTTTGTTTCTATTGAGTGGTACTTATAGTGGCGTAGCGTCAAGAATTTCTGCATACTCTGAAAACACGATAACCGTACCTTCTACTGTTGGCGGTGCTATTGTAGCGGGAGTTCAATACGCCGTAGCCCCACCTAAATATTCCTTTGACCAAATGCAAGTCGCTCTCCAAAGGGCGATTGATGAAATGGGAGAAGCGGTCACTTATGACGCTACTCTTGTAGTTTTGGCTTCTACTCACGTTTACACACTTCCTACTGGTGTTTCAGGTGTCAAGAGAGTGGAAGTGGCTACCTCTGCTGATTCCCCCTACACCTACGCCCCTAACTATTATTGGGAAGAAAACGGTGGGTATCTCTACTTCGACCCGAAGAAAGCCCCGACTACTGCTGGCATGAAGATAAGGCTGTGGTACAGAAGTCCACACGCCTCTCTATCTGCATACAGCACAGTTGTTTCACCGAATGTAAATATGGAGTGGTTGAAGTGGATGGCAGTTGTGAATGTCTACCGAGATAACATCTCACAAACCGGAAAAGATGATCCTGTAATCATAGAACTCTTGAATCAGGCTATGGCTAAAGAGAGAGAGATGAGAGACAGGAGACACAACACATTCAACTACGTGCAGGGAATTGACCCTAAATATGCGAGTTACTAATGATTAGAGTAACCCCTGGCGAAAAGCAACCCACGCACGACTTCTCTTTTTCAGATGGCGAGAAAGAGATTGGTCTTATTGTAGTTGACAGCAAAGGTAATCACGCTCCCCTTTCTGTATCCGGTTCTAGCACGATCAGGACTGCGGTAAAGACTACCACGGGGAATACTAAATACTCTGACTTTGAAGCACCCTACTCGCCTATCGCACAGGAAGATTGGTCTAACGGTAGAGGTGGTGAAGATTTTGACGATGACCCCTCTCGCTTCATGGATTCTTACAGATGCAACTCCATGAACGGAACGATCATGTTAGGGCCACAAGAAACATATTCAAGAGGTTTCAGGGATGCAGACTACTCTCTACCTGGAAATCTTACCTGGCACTCGATGTTATCAGGCCCGACAATGTATCTCGCAAAGAAGTTCACCGCTTCTGCGAGTTACTCTGCTGCCGCTATTTACTTACACCTTCGCAGACGAGGCACTCCTGCTGCCCTGACGATTGAGTTGTGTTCGGATAGTGGTGGTAATCCTGATGCCGTTCTGCAAACTGCCACAGTAACCACCGCCAACATTACCGACACGCTTGCGGTGTTTTACAAAGCAACCATTACAGCAGAAGCACTAACGGCTACTACAGCTTATTGGGTAAAGGTCTACGCTGCTAGTGCCACAGACGAGGACTACTGGCAGGTTGGGGTTAATAATTCTTCCGGTACGACCAAACAAGCTGACGATAACACTACATGGATGGCTGCTTCGATTGATCTATATTATCGGGTAACAGCTGCTGATGTTGCCCCTGCAAGAATGAAGTTCTTTACATATAAGAGGGCTGCATGGTGCTTGAAGTCTGCTGATACTGGCGCTCCAGTTCTTTATCTCAATGGGGATTTGGGCGCTGCCGATGCCAACACAGGCGCATTGTCTACTCTGGTTGACGCTACAAAGTCATGGGTTGTTGACGAGTGGATTGGTGCGATTGTCATTCTGATAGGCGGGCCTGGTTCAAACGAATCTAAACCCTGGAGAACAATCACAGATAACGATGGAACAACCCTTACATTAGACACTCCCTGGGTAGTTACACACACCACCGCTACTGAATACGCAATAGTCAATACAGATAAGTGGCAGGTGATAGCGGGACACGGACTTACTGCCCCAATAACTGATGTGTTTATCAACAACGGTTATGTCTATTTCTGTCAGGGGGATGCGGTAAATATTAGAAGGTTCAGGTGGTACAACAACGCTGGAACAGCCACCTACCAATACGCAGACGATGGCACGAACAAGGCTATGTTTATGACCTCTGTTCGTGATGCAACGGATGGACTACAGATATGGAAAGCCAACAATCTAAACGCTTCCAATCAAATCAGCGTGGCGAAAGATGATCCTGTTACTACATGGACTGACTTCACTTTTGGTACTGCTATTCCTTTCCTTGATGACAACGGCCCGATAACTTCTTTGTGTGAGTACGGCTCAACCAAACTATTGTGGGTATTCCGTGAAGGGTCTGTATTCAATATCAACGCTGATAAGCCTGACGAAATACCATTGAAAGAAATGAGAGCCATGCAGTCCTACCAGAATGGGATTGCTTCTTTAGTTCACGGTGTTTACCTGTACTTCAATCTCGGTTCTGGGATAGAGAAATACTACGATGGCACTCTGGTTGATATGGGGCCGAACCGTGATTACGGTCTGCCTGCTGGACGACAAGGTGTCGTGGCTTCAATGTCCGGTTATCCTGGCAAGTTCTTCGTGTGTTTGGATGCAGGTACAGGGACTTCTTCTCTACTCTGCTACAACCTTGTGGGGTATCACGAACTCTACCGCGCTCCAGTTGCAGGACAGAGAATCTTGCACAGTTGCATACAAACCATACCTGGTGATTCACCCGATAGATTGTGGATAAATGTAGGACAAGACCTCATCTGGTTATCCATGCCCTCACTCACGGTAGATCCATCGAAAGACGCGAATACCAAGTTTACCCACGAAAGTTCCCTTACGACTGGATGGATGTACGCCACGTTGTTTGATATTTATAAACTCTACAACTCTGCTAAGATGTTCGCAGAAAACCTTGACGAAGATCATGTAATTGTTGAAGCAGACTACCAACTGGATAACGAAGATGACGGTTGGATACCTCTTGCAGAACCATTTATCACATCACCTAAACAAGAGATTTCTCTTTCTGAAACGGGGCTGACAGGATACCGACTTCGTATGCGCTGGCGTTTGATGACTGACGATGCCAGTAAGACACCGATCATCAAGACAACGGTTATCGAGGCTATCTCAAAAGTTCCGCCCAAATACTCTTACTCATTCTCTTACAGAGCAAAAGATGATGACGTGAATTTGCGAGGGGACGCGGAAGATATTACCGCAGGGGACAAGATAGCGCAACTTCGTGAGTGGGCTAACAACGTCACTCAACTAACCATGAGAAGTACGATGTCAGAGTTTGACAACAAGCAAGTGTTTATAGACCCTGCGCCTATTCAACCTTTCCAGGAACATCGTGAAGGGTACACGCACAGGATGGTTGCAACGGAGTTGGATTGAACAAGATCAAGTACGACAAAGTACCTGGTCAGTTGAAGAACTCTAAAAAAGTAAAGCATGGAGATGGGTATATCGCAGGTCACGCCTACCATGTGAAGAAAGACCCTGAACCACCGCCTCCTGCAATGTGGGATGGCAAGGCAATAGGATCGGTTGAGGAATGGAGATGGATACTTGCGAGTATGTACTACAAGGTTGAGTTCGAGTATCAAGTACCGATAGCAGGCGGTAGAGATATGGCTGGCGGTTTAGTTCTCGACTTTATGATGTACACGAAACCTTTATGGACACCAGTAAGTATCAAAGGTCGTTACTGGCACACAGGAAGAACAGAGTTTGAAGATATGTTACGGGAATCGAAAGTGGCAGAAACCTACAAAGGACACGCAACACCAGTAGTAAGTATCTACACAGATGAACTACCAGACCTTGACGCAACCAAAGAAGTATTTAGAAGGACTATATCATTATGAGCGATAGAAACCCCGTGTACAACCTAATCCCCTTTATGCAGGGTGATACGTGGACTATGACTGTACAGGTCACGGACAACAACGGTGCTGCCAAAGACTTGACAGACTACACCGCAAAGTTACAGATACGCGAGAGAGCAAGTTCTGTTGCTTTGTTATCACTCACACACGCCTCTGGTATTGCCATTACGCCTGCTACTGGAACACTTGTGATTACCATTACGGCGACACAGAGCGCAGCCTTTACCTTCAACAAGGCGAAGTATGCCCTGCAAATCACATCTGGAGCAGGAATAGTAACCACTATTTTACATGGTGATGTTGAGATCATATCAAGGATAGCACAATGAGATTGGTCATTTCCGAATCCATAAACAATATTTCGTCAGTAACCGAAACAGAGATAAATCTAATCATCTCCGACTTCGATACTGGCGGTAGGGCTTCAAGCCTGTACCCTTATTCAGTTCCAGCTTCTGACCACTCCGCCTACGGGATCATAGAAGAATTTACAGCCAACGAAGCACAAGCCTTTGGGGATGTGTGTTATGTGAACTCTGACGGAGAGATGCAAATTGCTGACGCTGACACGATTGCTTCTGCTGTGGTTGTGGCTATGGCAATAGAATCTATCGCTGCTGACGGAACAGGGGATTACCTTTTATTTGGAACAGCGAGGGATGATACCTGGGCGTGGACACCTGGGGGAAAGATATTCCTCACCGTTACCGGAACTACAGGGAATACGTTATCTCAATCCGCGCCATCGGCAGAGGATGACTGTGTAGTTATTGTTGGCGTTGCAACACACGCTGACAGAATGATATTCAAACCCGAATCAGTTATTGTGGAACACGCATAATGGCAGTCCCTACTCTTGTATTGAACAGAACGGTGGTAGCAGGCGGTGGCACTCTTACCGTTCCTGCAACTTGTGATGTTCTAATATCGAGAACGAACACAACTGTTGGTGGTGTGGCTGCTTCCAATACAAGCGGTGGTTGGTACTGGTGGTTAAGTCCTCCTACTGGCGATCAAGTAATTGCAGGTGCTTCTACGTGGATTGGGTGGCAGAATGGCTTGGGCGGTGTTCTTGAAGCAACCTCGAAAGCCTATAATTCAAGCGGTTTAGTTCAAGAAACCATGACTGGTTTTGCAGACACTACGGTGTTTATAGGAATTATCACCGCAGATGATGGCGGGCCTACTTCACTGCGCTGTAATCTTGTTGCTATGACGTATTTTACTGGTGGCGCAGGTGGTTTTGGGTATTCAACATCTGCAATAAACAACCCTGTCTGTGATGGTAGAGATAGCGGTGCAAGTCATGGGGTGGCGGCAGCCTTCTTAAGCCTTGACTACGGTACAGGTGGGGGTGGGGCTGGCCCTGTGAACATGAAGAAGATTTCAGGCGTATTGGAAGCAAACGTGAAGAAGATTTCAGGTGTTGCTCTAGCAGATATAAAGAAAGTGAGTGGTGTATCGTGATTTTTACAGATGTGTCTAAGTGGAATGGATCAATAGATTGGTCGAAACAAGTAGCGCAGGGTGTTGATGGTGTATACATCAAGGCTACTGGTTGTGGGGATTACGGGAATTACACGGATTACAAGTTCAAGGAACACTCCGAATCCTGCCCCCTGACTTACAAAGGAGCGTACCACTTCTTCGATTACCGAAAGCCTGGTGCGGATCAGTGTAAATTCTTCCTTGATAAAGTGGGGGACTTCGGTAACTTGACAGGGATGTTAGACCTCGAAGATAACTCTGGTAGTGGTTGGGCTAGACTGGATAGTATGTACGGAAAAGCGTTGCAATACGCTATGGAGTTTGTAACGCAGTACATCCTTGAAGTTGGTCACAATCCTGGAATGTACCTCAATACAGGGCTTACCAGACAAAAGGATTATTTAGGTCGTTACATCTTTAGAAACTTCACACACTTACCTTTGTGGGTGGCAAACTACAATCCTATTACAGTCCCCCCTATTGGTGCGTGGAGCAAGTATGCTTTATGGCAGTACACATCAGAAGGTAATGGATACCTTTATGGTAACTCTGTTGGGAATAAATACATTGACTTGAACAAAGTTAATGACATTTACTCATTGGTGGCTAAACCAGTAGAAACACCAGTTGAACTAACTGATTCACAGAAACTTGCTAGACTGTGGAACGCCCATCCCGAATTGCACTAGGAGCATTATGGCAACAAACACCGAAACCATCCAAAAGATAGCAACCAGCGTAGCGATCATCGAATCCACTGTACAAAGATTGGACAAGGCAATCAATGGCAACGGCAAGCCAGGATTACTTGACAGGGTTACGGTTATTGAGAATCGCCATTGTAACGAGGATAAGGACGAGGAAGAAAACAAAGACAAGAAAGAAAAGTGGTCTACAAGGACTTGGGCTGTGGCTATGGTGATGATTACCCAGCTCATCGGACTTATTGTTTTGTTCATACGAACTGGCTCAATCCATTAACATAAATGCCCTTCGTAGAATCTACTAAACTCTGAACCCCCGCCCTTTCGGGATACAGGGGTTCTATGAGTGGCGCTGTAGCGTATTAGCTACGTGGTTCTCACCTGATCTAGTGAGCGTGTGCGCCTATTTCATTATACCACTAATTGTAGTAATTACTACTTATAATCTTTTCCATAAATCCCAGGGGGTTGTAGGACATAGGTTATACGGATAACCACCCCTGATGATCGTTGCGCCTGTGCTGTGTTTCTCTGATCCCCTAGTCCTCTGGGCTACATATGCAAGTCTTTGTTCGTCTACCACTGCTCCCATCTGGATACACCAGTATAAATCTGACGGGTCTTTCTGAACGCTGAACCTGTGAGAGTGTGCCATTAGGACGTGACAATGTTTCTGTGTGGCTATGTTTACTGCGGTTGTTTTACTCGCCGATACGGGGTGTTCTATGGAGTAGTCGCCCATTTCAGTATGAAGCGTGGAGTAGTAGAACTCTGCGATACGGAACTTGGGATTATCCCCTACGACAAAGCGTTTCAAGTCCTCTGCAAACATAGGGCTGTTGAGAGCAGAAAGTAATCTACCATCGTGATTACCGATTACATAAACCACATCATCGAACATTTCACCAATAGTTGTGAGGGCTTTGTTTGCCACCTTTACTTCTGATCCCACATCATCGTTCTCATCTCTGTCAAACTTTGCCACTGTGTTAAGCATGGTCTGTTGATATTTACCTGGAAGTCGTAGGATCGCTTCGAGTAAGGCTGCTTCTGCATCTTCACTTATAGATGGCGCGTGGCTTGCCTTCCAGTTGGCTTCCCACTTCGAGATAGAGTTGAAGTGCATCACATCCCCTGCGAGATTACAGTTCTTGATACCCCAAGCATCTGCAAGTTCCAGTATGTGATTGAGGAAGTCTGCATTGTGGTAGGGAAACTCTACATCTGGGATAACAAGACAATCCCCGGACTGTTCTAGTGCCTTGTCGAACTTCGGGTAAGGACTTTCTGCTATCTTCTGGAAGGCGTAAGAGCCTGGATTGAGTTTCCTGTATTTATCTCTGGCGGTTTCTCCATCAACGCCGAGTTCTTCGCCAACCTCTTTCCACTTCAAATTTGTATCTTCTGCCAGTCTTACAAGTTTGGTTATATCTTCCTCTGACCATTTCTTATTTCTTCTCAATGTGCCTCCGATATACAAGCGTTGGCATACTTTAGCGATAGAGCGTTCATATCAACCAAGTATCCACAACTAGAACATATAATAAAAGTGGTTGAACACCTACCGCCATCATCATAAAGGTAGAGTTTTTTCTTCCCACACTTTTTACACGACTTGCCAATTAATCTTCTTGTGGAAGTAACGACTTTTTTCACGATACCTCCGTCATCTGTACAGCCTCTATGATCCGTTGTAAAGCGTCCATTATCAATCTCCTCATATCCCCTGACATTGGTATCTTGTAGACTTCTTTACGGAGATTGTTTACCAGGTCAAGGATGTTTGAGTTGGTTGTTATTTCTTTTTCAGGGAATCCGAACACGGCAACCAAATGGTCTACTGATGCAGGTCTATTCCGAATGTCAAAGTTTGCCACAGCGTATTCAAGTATCTCTTGCCAATGCTCATACTTTACCGCAAAGGCGAAGTGAGAAAAAGATAGGGATTCATACTTCTTGCGTATCTCTAAAGGAAACTTCTCTGCTACCTCTGCGTAATACCTAACGGTTCTCCCTGCTTTTCCACAGAACGCACCAATGGCTTGATAGACTATATGTTGGGTAATGTCATTCCCTGCCATCTTATTGAGGTTGACACACTCGTTGGCTATATCTCCCACGCGGAAGGCATGCTCCGAAACACTCTGACCGATGGAGATAAGTTCGCTGACCACATCAGGGGGGATGATTCTTTCGTAGGTGGTTATGGTCATTCTTCTCCTAGCACCTGTTCAACCCGCTCTTCTAAATCGTTGTAATCCTTTTCAGAGATTAACTCACTAATTGCGCCACCTCCATACATCCAAACTTCTTTTAGCAGTTCGCGCAACTTCTTATTCTCAACATCTGTTTCGCCTGTAATGTTTCTAAAATTCATGTGAATACCACCGTGCTTTTCTCCATCAGAACAAACGTGTTCAAAGAAAATGGTATCTCCAGACTTTCCACACTTTGTACAAGTTATTGTTGGTTTCATTTTTTCCTCCAATATTCCCTAGCACGTGCGCTCTCCCAAACGGTACGATTAGCCTGTGCGTATTCCAAATTATTGACAACAGACGGATTCCCACTTCTATCCCAGAAGGTACACAGTTTCTTCTTGATGTGTAGAAACTTCACTCCGTTATGCTGTAGGTTCAGCCACATCCAGTAATCACCTGCCACCACATATTCTTCGGGAAAATAACCGTGAAGTTCGTGCAACTCTTTTCTGTAGACTGGAGATGGGCCGATGTAACATCCATCGAGTAAGTCACCCTCTCCCCACTCGAAAGAAGCAACGGGTTCACCGTTAAGTTCACTGCAAACGTGGCAGTCTGAATACGCCAATCCGATAGAGGGATTCTCTTGAAGGGCATCAACCATCTCCTTGATAGCATTTACGTCCAGTCGATCATCACTGTTGGCCACGTTGATTAGTTCACAGTCAGTAGCCTTTATTGCCATGTTCCAGCAAGCATATACCGTTGGCACGCCTGGTGTTAGGATCGAAATAACCTGTGGGTATTTTGAAATAATATTTGCTTCTTCACTTCCAGATTGAGATACGGCAATTATTTCAGGAACGAGCGTTTGTTCGAGTAAATTTTCTATTCGACCTTGCAACCATGATTCGCAAAAATAGGCTGAAATTATAGACGCTATGCTTGACATTTCTCTCTCCTTGTAACCCACGATTTCTTTGTTCTCTCGCTCATAATTTTTCTATCCTCGTCCGTATATATTTTCAACTTCCAAGTGTCCGACATTTTTCTTTTTGTTTCTTCCGGGAGCGGCTTTCCACTTTTTGACGCACTTATTTTTCGTTTTGTTTCTTCCGAAACAATCTGTCCTCTATGTCCATTAGATAAATTTACACAAGCCTCTGGTGATCTTTTTTTACCTTTATTCGAGTTGCTTATTTTTTCTCTTGCCTCTGGCGTGTGCAATATTCCGGTTCTAGATATTGATATTTTTTTCTTTTGTTCTTCCGACATTACCTTGCCATAGTTCGGGTTATTTTTCCCACTGGTGTTCCAGTGATTTTCAGACATTTTTCTTTTAACTTCTTCGCTTCTTGTTAGCCCGCGATTAGTATCGGCTATAATCCTGGTATTGTATTCTGGCTTTTGAATGTCAATTTCTTCTTGCTCTAGTATTTCTAAATATTCTACGCCACACTCAAATAAAGGTGTAAAAACAATATTTTCTTTGCCGTATTTGTTGTATGCGTTTTGAAGATGACGGCAACCATGAACATTTTTCTTGAGCGCCCAAAAGTGTTGTAACATTCTATGGTGTAAGTCATAAGACGACCCAATATACCTATGTCCATTGACCATGTTTCGTATTTCGTATATACCAGATGTCATAGTCTCCCCTTTTCAAAAACATCCAACTCGCTACCTTCTGTTAGATTGATAATCTTTCTTCCGCTTCCATCAAACACTTGCTTTGCTATCTTATAGAAGAACTCGCTGCGTTTCAGATCAGGGCAATTCCAAGCATCGTTCTCTTGCAAGTAATCTTCTGCAAAGTGATTGGGGTCTTTCCCCTGCCACTTGATTAACTCGTTTGGCTTACCTTTGTAGTCCTCGTAATGGTGGTCAACGCCTAGTAAATAGACTGTGCGGAATCCGAAGAAGTGTGCAAGCTGGATCAAAACGTAGGTTACTGAATATCCTTCTTGCACCGCCCAATAAGGATTGGTGGAGAACTGCACAGTATTGGTAGACCTCAACGGTGTACAGCCTGGAATGGGTACTTGATTGGTCACAAACTTTGTACTCTCCATTACCTCTATTTCTAGTGGGTACTTACGTGCTTCTGTAGGATTTATGCAGCAGTAGTATTTTGGGATGTACTTCTTGAAGATTCTGTTACTCCCGAAAGTTGGGAGCGAATCAAGAATTAAATTATCTACAGACGCTAGGCTTTTACCGTTTCCTAGAACGTAACACTCTGTCATAGTGGTAGCCTCATTTGTTGTTGAGCATCAAATATTCTAATTCGCTGCATTTCAATGTATTCGGTATTCAAATCAATCCCCTTGTAACTTCTGCCATTCTTTACCGCTACCACTCCCACCGTTCCCGATCCTGAAAACGGGTCAAGGATTACATCACCAGGTTTACTCCCTGCCAGGATACACGGCTCGACTAACTTCTCCGGCATTACTGCGAAGTGAGCGCCAGCAAATCCACTAGTGTTGATTGTCCAAACACTTCTTTTATTCCTGCCATTTTCAGGTGCAAATCGTTCCCCCATTTTGTCGGTATGAGTAAGCCCGCCATAATTTCCAGTATCATCAATTCCCCTACCGTGCCATCCGTGTTTTGCACGCTCAATACTAACTTCTTGTAACGGCTCTCGAATAGAATCTGCATCATAGTAATATTTCTGTGACTTCGACAACAGGAACATATACTCGTGTGATTTAGTCGGTCTATCCTTGACACTTTCCGGCATCGGATTTGGTTTCGCCCAGATAATATCACTCCGTAAATACCATCCATCGGCACGTAAGGCGAAGGCGACCATCCAGGGGATACCGATTAGGTCTTTTGTTTTTAATCCAGGTAAGTTTGCTTTCAAAGTTGCAAGATTATCGTTTTCTCCCCACGTAGCACCGTGATTAGTCTTTTGCTTTACTCCCTCTTTCTCACCTTTTGAAGCGCCACCAGCATAAGAATCTCCAAGATTTAACCAAAGTAGTCCGTCATCTTTCAGCACACGTTTGACTTCTCGGAATACCTGTACCAATTTTGATACATATTCATCAGGCGTGGATTCCAAGCCAATCTGACCATCTACTCCATAATCTCGTAGACCATAGTAAGGCGGGGAAGTGACACAGCATTGAACTGTACTGGATTCAATCGCTTGTAAGGATTCAAGGCAGTCGCCAAGTATCAACTCAACTGTCATCGTATCTCCCCAAACTGATTACCCAATCCGTGTTCTGCAAAATGCCTTCTAAATTCTTCTTCTCCGATCAACTGTTCGTGAAGGTGAGGACTTCTACATTCAGGGTCTACATACTGTTGAATACCGTTCTCTTTACACAACCTTGCAAAGTAAACATCTTCACCAGGCCAGTAGTCGTTATCTGCACCGTCATACTCGAATCTAAACCACGCACAATTAGCGTCAATGTCTGTGAATACTGAACGATGGATAAGTAATGATCCTGTTCCACACACATCTACAGGGAATAAAGTATCAGGCCAAGTGATTGAGATTATCTTCTTTCCTTGTTCGTCATACTCGTGGAACGCAGGGTGAAAGGGTTCATTTCGCTGGAAGTTCAACCCACCCACTACTCTTATGGATGGGTCGAGTAATGGCCACCTGCATAACAACTGGAGAATGTCTGGGTCATGGGCGTGGTCATTGTCGAGCATGAGGATGAAATCAAACGATGGATTAGCAAGAAGCGCCAGAGCTGCTTTATTTCTTACAACGTCTGTTCTACTATAGGGTAAGTGTAGGAAACTAAGTCCTTGTTGTGCATAATGAAACAATGATGGCAAGACTTTCTCTGGGGCAGGTAGTGACCTTTCGTTAGGTACAAAACCCAACACCTTGATAGGCCACGTAGAGTAGGGTTGTTCTATGATCTTATTTACTTCGTCTAGGTTCATTCCACTCCATTGTGTACATCGATTGAATATCGTTCCACATATCCTCTCTGTCGTCCAATCCCAGCCACGCTCTTGCCGTTTACTTTGAAATCAATGAGTTTTCTCCGAATATCGCGGGGCTTGTGAGAACGTATCGCGATTTATCTTCCCCTCTCGGTGCGCCACAGCAACAACAGTTACCTCTCATATCGTCAATAGAATTAGACTGACAGTATGAGCAAAAGTGTTTTGGTTGGCAAAATTTGACAGAATCGTTATGGCGTAGAGTTATGTGGGTATCCACATCATAATTATTTAAATCTAGTGTGTGGCGGATTGGTTCTCCCAACCATTGACCATAAACTTCGTTAGTAAATGTCATAATCTACCTCCACATATACGGGTCTTGCGTTGTTTTCCAAACCATCAACGGCAACGCCCATAAACTTGTCATAGGTGCGCCACAACAAATGCAACACCCTCTCGCATCCATCTTCGAGAAGCATCCACAATACTCACAGTGTCCTCGTTCTGGTTGCGGTAGCATTTCTATTGTTTCGTTTTGGCAAACTTTGACAATTCCACCTGGCATATCAAAATCAAATTCCATTACTTCTCCTCTGTGAACGGATACAACCCACCCCGTTCATCCTCATACAGTAGTAGTCCATCGGATTCCAGAGCAAGCAGGGCTTCGGACACGCATTGCAATCTGACATTGAGTTCAGTTGCGAGTTCCTTTGCGGTTCTTCCGCCCTGCTTACAGACGCTCCCATACACCTTTGCGGCAATTAGGATTCTGCTCTCTGTTCTCTGCACTATTCGGGTTCGCTCTCAACAAACGAAGATGGAACACGCCTGCGATTGAACTCATCCAGAACCGCAGCCTCGATCATAGCGTCCAGGATTCCAAGATCAAGTTTGATTCCCTTTACTGCCAACCAATTTTCAGCGACACCAAGAGCGTATTGCTTCTTGTCGAGAGCCAGTTGTGTAAGCCCCACCTGTTCGGCAGCCATAACCGCAGTTGATACAATTTCCTCGATGATCCACTGTTGGTTGGCGGTCAGCTTTGCTTTGATGTTGTTGATAACCTGTGTCAACCAGGCAATCACAAGTCCTGCTAATGCAGTTGCCAAAACGGGAATAACAATTTCAAGAACCTGTTGTAAGAACACACTAACGAAATCTAAAAACATAATTTACTCTCCTGTTTGAATGTGTGTTACCTGATTTACTACTAGATTGTAGCACAAACTACTGGCGTCTTCTATTATTTCTCTTGTCTGTAAGTTTCCTCAAATTCCTTTCTATATCCAGGTCAATATTGATTCCTGCACATCTCAACCAGAGTTCCGCTCCTTCTGCGAGAAACTCTACAGGGTCACACTCTTGTAAACTCAACTCCTCCTTGTCTTGTTTTGGATGCCATCCTTTCCATCTGTCGGTTTTAGCTTGTCTTATCACAGCGAGAACTAAATCTAAACTAGGATCGCCAACTGTTTTAGTGTTCTCGTTAATGTCGTGGGTGAAGTGGTAGTTGCTTGCCCTCTGGTTTACCGATACTGTTCTGCACTCATCACACAACTTTCTTTTGTTGCGTGTGCTTCCTGCTGTAATCTCCACCAAACTTCCGCATCCGTTACAGATGAAAGAGTAACTGTCTGTTTCTGGTGCAAAGAAGTTCATCATCACAGATAGCGGAGTGGCGGTCATTGGTCTAATCCGTATGTTATTGAGACTAAATTACCATCTGTGAATTTCGCATCACAATCAACTCCGTGTCCATAAAAATTAAGTATTCCGTGATAATTTGTATCAATAAGTGTTTCTCTTTTGGTTTTTAGCGCACCGCCATATTTCTCAAAAAACCTATCGGAGTCCTTTTTTGCTTCGTCTGGTTTCCACTCATATACCTTTTCAAGAAACATAAGGCGACCTTCTTTTGTGATTGTGTAGGTTTCCATGTACAACTCACAAGGACCGTCTTTTGTCTGAAACCTTGCTCCGCGTAAGTTCTCCGGCATCACATCGCTTTCAACAACGACATAATTAAACAGTCCCATCATTCCCCCTCTGGTGGTGGCATTTCGCGCCATTTGACAATATCTGGATACCCGTCATTTGGGTCTAATAAGTCGTCAGTCCACTTTCCTTTTTTGAATGTGGCAGGAAATACGCTTCCAACCAAGTCCTGTACAATCACCCAATTCGGATGCTTCGGCGGGTTTGATACAGGTATCCACCGTGAGGCTTGCTGGAGGCGGTCTATTTCATACAAAATAACCCCACTTTGTTCTGGTGTCAGCGTTAGAGAAGTTGCGGTGCTTGCCGACACTTCCAATAATAGTTTTCCGGTCTCAAATTTCATCCCTCGCTCCATTCCAGCCACGCTAGGCATATTGCCATTTGTGGGGTGTCGGCAAATATGTTATTGTGTGACCCGTATTCATCTCGCCAGCCGATTCCCCATTTTTCCATCATTGTCTGATAGTACAAACTCACACCAGTAAATCGCATACTTTCCAACAGTTCCCCCGCCAGTCGCCAGTCGGTTGTGTATTGGGGAAGTGGAAATGTCCCGGTTTCGTCAAACCACATTTGAACACCATTAATGCTGAAATTGTCCTCCTGCATCCCCTTCGCCTTCGCTATCCTTGCGTTTATGTCGGTCATTTTGTCCTCTCCAAATACTGCTCGATCTCGGATAATGCGCTCCCGTCCTCAATTTCCTTACGGGTATATTGCAGATAAGTGAATCCCAGGAGTTGCGCCAGGTTAGCCTTCTCGTAGTCACGGTGGATTCCTACTGAACTTGAATGTCCTGACTTCACCATCCAAGTACCCCCGTTGCACTCGATAATTAAGTGGCGTTCAGGGATGCAGATGTCCGCGCGAAACTTCCGTGTGTCGCAAAACTTATACTCGCGGATAGCCTCGATCCCCACGGCGCGGAGTTGAAACTCTAGTGTGTCGGCAAGGTCAGGGGTCATTTGGATTTCCTTTGCTTTCTTCTAGTCCGCAATTCCTTTTGCGCTTTTTCAAGCAATGCCTGTTTATCTTCCAAAGATTCTGTTTCTCCGATTTCTTTTACTGCTTTTTTGCGATACTCCCATTCCTCAACCGAACAAAACTTTTTAAGTTCGCCAGTTTTCCAACTCAAATACCACATAAATCCATCTTGTTCAATCATCCCTCCACCTCCTTCAATTTCCTCAACTGCTCAATGGGGCAGTCGGGAATATGTAGTCCTGCGTTTCCAACTCCGTACACAAATAATCCGCAACACACTCCATCGTCTTTCGTGATTACATCCCCCAACTCCTCTGCCAATTTCTTCCATGCGTCACGGGAGGATTCGATGGAGGATATATAATCCAGTAAAATAACAGATAATTCACTTGACAATATAGTGGTGGTCTCTCCCGCTCTCGAAATTTCCAAAGCCTTGATAACTTGTTGAATGTTCATCCCTTCACTCCAATCTTTGCCAGTATCCATCTCAACAGTGTGACGCGACCTGTGCCGGAGCAGAAGGGACAATCTTGAATTGCACCACCACAGCCACTATCACCATTCTCGTCAACGTAAATGATAAATTCTTTAAACGTTCCCTTACACTTCGGGCAAGTTATCATTTCGTCCTCTTTGTTTCCCAGGTTTCTCTTTCTGGATAAGCATTTAGAACTTTCCACCCACCACAAATAGCACCGCCAACCTTTTCTAAAAACTTCTTATACGCTCTATTCGCAGAAAAATATGTTTGTGTTTCTACCTTTATTTTTCCATCATAGGAAGCCCAAATTTCTGTTCTCACTTCATTTTTATTGTGCTTAATGGTCATCTTCATTGCAGTATCACAGTATTCTGCGACACTATGGAAAATTATTGCCCTCATTTCTTCTCCTCTTCTAATTTAGCCAACTCCGCCATAACCTCATCACGGTGCAACTTCCACCAGTCGCTGCCACGATTCGGGTCAAAGCAGATCGCCAGCCTGATATTCGCCAGGGCATTCGCAGTCGTGCCATTCTTGACCGCTACCGAGTAGTCTCTACGCTGTGCAGGGGTGAGGTGGGTCATTTCTTCAACCCTATCCAGTCGCACAGTTTGTTTATCAACCACGATATGCCCACTATAAACAAGGTCACCACGACACATAACAAAGCTAAGATAACCAATTCACTCACCTCTCCACCTCATCCAGCGCTTCGGCTATCCGATTCCAGGCGAGGATGGCTTCGGCTTCGGTGGAATAATTCCACGTAGTCACTGAAAAATAATCGTCGCGTTCTGTTATTCTACATTCAGCATAAAACCCCTTAGTAATGTGACATATCTCCGGCAACTTCCCCCACAACGGCAGGGGTGACACAGGGGCGGTCAGGTCAGCGTAGCAGATGAAATCCCCGTCAAACGCAATGTCATAGATATTCTTATTATTGACAATGATTTCATTATCGGCTACTTGGTTTTTGATATAGCGCCACACTAACTTAATCCTTTTCCCCTTCACTTCCTCGAATGTCGGCTTCACGGTTGACCAATTCAGTTTCGATTCTGGTATCATTTTTGCTCTCCCTTCAATTGCTCAATAAAACTAGAAATGTCTTGTAGGCAACCAGTTGAATAAGTAGCCGGAACGGTTGGAAAATAACAATACTGCCGCCATGACCCAAACCATTTAACGATGCCAAGTTCTTCGCCATAATGTTTGTTTTGGCATGACCAAATTGAAGTCTTTCCATTACTGGGTTGCTGAACGAAAACGAGATATTGGTATTCTGTTTTCATTCCCCCTCCTCTGGTGCAGCGGGGAGCGTAGTCTGCTGTGCATTAAGAAGTGCGGCGCGAATATCTTTTTCAACAATTCCCCACTTGCAATATTTGTTTCCAGACAGGTCATAGTTCAAATATTTTTCACATTCGCCAGACAACGCTTTGCCGATGATATCCATTACTGTATCATCGGCATTCTGTAACGCCGCCTTCACACGCTCCAACTCGGCGCGGAGTGAGGTGATTTCGTCAAGCGCATCTTCAAATAGTTTCGTGGGTATTTTGTCATATCTTGAGTGTCCCTTAATCCACGATGGCATATTGTTGCGATACACTCGAAACTCGTCAATATTTTCTTTAGTAAATTCGCTCATTTTCTCTCTCCTCTATTCCTTCAACTCTGATTGACATTTCGGGCATGGCGCTTTTGCTTTAACGGTGGCTTCAACATTCGGGTCGTCATAATCCCATTGAACCTCGCCAGTTCCGCCACATTCAGAACAGATACCCTTCAGCTCTGATTGGATGCGGGATTGTAAAGCAACTAATCCGCCAGTTAGTTTATAAATTTTATGGTTCATCCATTGAACCTCGTTAACTCCCATTGCTATTGGCGCTAACCCTGTTCGCGCTAGGTCGATGGCATCCTGTAGATTTTCATTGATCTCCCCCAGCAGTTCACGCAGGCGGGCGAGGTCGTCTCGATATTGGTTGCGCTGTATAGCAACTTCCGTTACAAATGATGACCGTTCCTTGACCCACTTGAATATTCGTTCCCAATCATCCGCAAATTCTGACCCTCCGGGAGTAAGGGATTCAAACTTTTTCAACGCCTCCCGCAACTTCGCATTCTCGGCGCGGAGGGTGTCGGCTTCGGACTGCAATTCAAAGTGTTCGCGTCCCTCGTGGATTCGGTGATCAAACGCTTCATCAAATGACATAACCTTTCCACACACCGTACATTTATACATTTCCATCTCTCTCTCCTCAATCTAGCGTGGCAGAAGCGCCACTGTCATTCCAATTCCTGTTCGCATGCTTCCTCGAATTGTTGGCAGGAATCGCACAACCCATCGTCTGTTAGATCATCCGCATGGTGCTTGTCGCCACAACGAATACACGATGCGTATTCTGGAATGATGGGTGGGTCTAGGTATCTGTCGTTGAAGTCAACGGATTCCATTACTCCACCACCTCTACTTTACTTGCGTTGATTTCAAGATCAGCCTGGACTTCCACACCATCTGCGTTCTTGTACATTCTCTTTGGGCGGGGAGTACCTTCTACTCTTACGCGCTGTCCTTTTGTCAAACTTTGACACTGTTCAGCGAGTTCATTCCAACAAGATACCTTGACGAATAACGAAGGCTCATACCCCTTTGCTTTACTTCCCCCTGTGTAGAGCATAATAGAGAAGTTGGTTACTGGTTCGGCCTGTGCTGTGAAGCGCATAACACTGTCGTTTGAAATTCTACCTACTGCGGTTATTACTGGCAACTGATTCATTTATTCTCCTTTAAAATTGTCTTTCAAGATATACAACTGCTTTTAGTAATAGTTCTGGACTATCTTCCATAGCCCCTATTCCCTTGTTACACCTGCTACATAACAACCCCCTAACTTTTCCTGTTTCGTGATCGTGGTCAACCGCCATTTTTCTAACGGTTTTATATCTAGGATCAACCGCTGTTTCTTCTTTTCCACAAATTGCACATACTCCTTTTTGAAAATTAACTAATGCTTCGTATTCTTCTTGTGACAAGTTATATTGATGCTTCAAATGACATTCACGCCTTTTTGTTCTGTGATATTCAACGTGGCTGCAGCGATACTCCTTTATTTCTTCTTTGTGGTTTTCTCGATAAAGTTTATTTTTAAGTTTTGTTTCTTCTGTATGGGCAGCTCTGTATTTCTTGTTGGCTGCGCTTACTCTCTCCGTGTGGGTGCGATAATATTTTTTACACCTTTCTCTATATAATTCTGGGTCGTTTTCTCTGTTAATTTTTGCCACTTCGTTTGCGCAACTCTTACACCACGAGTTAAGTCCGTCTTTCATTCTTTTGTGCTTACAGAACATTTCAACTGGCTTTTCTTGCTTACATCTTGTACACACTTTATTCATTTGAAAAACTCTTTCGACTTTAGATTTAATGATCTGTACCAAGTGTCCATGTCATATCCGCGCTCGACCTGGCGACCCCAGAATCCAACCGCGCACTCGTAAGAATCTACATACCCATCGGAGTGACACGCCCTACAGACCAACATAAGATTTTGTTCCACGTCAAACTCTGGGTGTTTCTTTGACCGTCTTACAATACAGTGGTGCATTTCAGTAGGAACATTCCAATAGCATTGTTCACACCGATTCCCCCTCTTTGATACAAGTAGGTCAAACATCTCCTGGTGGTTCATCTATGCACCACATCCCAAAACGGATCATTCTCATCAGTAGGACGGAAGGCTTTGACTTCATTCCTCTTTATCCCTGGAATACCATCTCGATACCACTCCAACCACTTGATACTGTTCTGGTTGTAGCCACGCATCAACCACTCTTTATGGCAAGCGCGTAACTTATCGGTATCTGGCGTATCTCCGATGATCTCAATGATGGTGTCCACTAATTCTCTATTCGGTCTGCGAGAAGTAACAGAGTAAAAAGCGGAATAAGCTATGTGTAAGTAACGGGGATCTGATTTACTTTTCTTTGGAGGTTTGACTGGTTTGTATTCATCCACGAAAGACTGTGGCATATCCGCTTGATTGTTAAATTCTTCGTAGACAGGTTCGGGTTTTTCAACGAATGTTGATAAAGGGGTATTCTTATCAGGGGTATTACTTAATGGGGTATTACTTATTTCATGTGGTGAAGGGGGCTGTTCACTGTATGAAGGGGTCTGTTCATGTGGTGAAGGGGCAGTAAATTCTTTGTCTTTATTTGGGTTCATACTATGTGCTTTGTTCTCGTCCCAAATATCTCTGATGGTTATTGAGTAGTAATCAAATCCCTTGTTGTTAGGTACTCTGCGAATGTCGATCAACCCCGCGTCATAGAGTTCTTTCCTTGCCTTCGTAACCATACCAGTAGACATCTTGCAGTATTTGGCTATCGTGTTTACTGACTGCCAACACTTACCTTCCTCGCCAGTTACCCTTTTGAAGTGGGCGTAAAGGCGAAAGGCATAAGGCGAGAGTTTCTTGTAGTCCGTTATGTTAGGCATGAAATAAAACGCGGTAATCCTAACGTCCTCGCCTATTTGGTGTGATGTGGGTTCGTTGTTATATTCCATTTGTCTCCAGAAAACAAATGCCTGCCTTCCGAATAAGTGTTGAGAGTTGAGGTCAGCACTTGGAAAGCAGGCTTTTGTCACTTATTCATAATGCTAACCTCAACTGATATATAGTGTATCATAATTCAATAGTTATTTCTATTTTTTGTCGTATCTACTACGACTTCCCAAAATTCTGTATCAGGGTTTTGGCAGCATCGAACTTGAACTGATCTTCCTCGTTCCATTCATCAAGTTTCTTTTTCTTCTGGGATAATCCGTTGAAGTGTTGGATCAATTCTTCTTTGGATAACTCACCGTAGGTCTTACCAGTAGTTGAGGACTTGGCAGACTTTGCCATCTCGATAGTCATACCGCCCTCTGATTTCACTGGTACTACACCTGTTTCAACTGCGCCTAGTTTCTTGGCTGCTGCTGTGAGGCTTTTATCTTCCTCGTCCTTGTCGGGGTCATCTCCGGTTTCGATCATAAAGGTTTGGCGTAAGGCGTATTTGTAAGCGTCAGTCATAGCCTTGTTCAATGACTTATCGCCAGCGTCAGAGCCTTCACCGTAAGCCTCAACTGTAATGGAATCGCCGGATACATGGGAGAAGGTTACTGCTGCGTGAATGGTAGAGCGCACCATCTTTGTGTCATACTTGCCAGTGATGTAATGCTCCTGGGTAAGAGCGTCCATCTTTGACACACTAATGGTTACTCCATGCTCGATCATGGCAGGGCGTAGTTCACGGATGAACGCACCCTCGCCTGCGAAAGAGTAATTGAGGTTATCGTTCTTCTGTTTCTGCACATAACCCACGTCATTATAGATAGCGTGTAGTGCTTCTTGAATGTTCTTGTGATCCATTTTACTTTTCTCTCTTTCCAAATTTTAGAATAACCTGTGCATCACGGGCTTCTGAAAATGCACGATAGACACCACCTTGTATTTCAAACAACAATCTCCTTGCTTCAAGTGGAAGTTCATTGACGCGGTTCATTGCTTCAATCTTTTTGAGAACAGCAGATAGTTCAATGATGGAATTATCAACACTCTGTCTTGTAACACTCCCCTCCTGAAAAACCTGGTCTACTCTCGCTGCTTCCATATCAGCCTCCAAAAAGTGAAAAACCTGTGATTCTTTGGGATTATTAAGGGATATTATTGTCATTTCCACTATTCTCCAATGTATTTACTATGATGGGTTTATGAAATTCTTTACCGCACAACCCACAAATAAGATGCTGACGGTGTATCCACTCACCGCCTACGAATACATCCTGACCTATATCTTCCAAACAATCGTCTGGGTGGGGGCAATTCATCTGTTTGTGAAGTTGCTGTGCGTGAAGTTCCAACCGCTTACATTTATCCAGTTCCTCCTCCATTTCTTCATACTGACCATTAGCGATCCAGGAATCTACTTTATCCGTCCACTCTCGATACTGTTCCTGCTCAATATCTCTGGCTATTTCGTAGGCTACCAGGTCGGCGTTCTTTTGTTTAGGTTTCAGGTCAGCCCATGTGTACACTCGATCTCGTTCACAGACGTTAATGTTGAGAGCCATGTCATCCCTTTCTCTGCGCCCAAAGGCGATTGATCCTGCGGGATTTCTGCGCCATCTTCCTATGAATCTTCTTGCGTTTTTCTTCTGCGGTGTGATCTTCGTAAATCTTGGTGGTGGGTGTGGTTTGTACTTCGATGTATCTGTGTCCGAGAAACTTTTTTTTGAACCACTTGATAAAACGCTTGATAAGTTCCCTCATTGTGTCCTCTCTACTATGTTTAGTAAGAATTACATATACAGTATTGCACGACAAATTGGAAAAGTCAAGCATGAGTTTTCTTTTTTTCCCACCTATTCCTGCCCTTCGCATCTCTATCGTGTGCATTATCGGCATAAGTTCCAATGAATAAATGATCTGGATTTATACAAGGCGGGTTATCACACTTATGACAAACGCACAAGCCATCAGGAATATCTCCATGTGTTAGAATCCAAGCAACCCTATGGGCATATTGATTTTTATTCCCAAGAAAAGCAACTCGTCCATAGCCATAAGGAAGTCTTGATAATGTCCACTCCCAACAACCCGTTTCTGTTTTAGATATATGCGACCAGAACAATGCAACAAATTTGTCATACCTTATTGCTTGTTTTTCTTCTTTGGTTAGGACAACTTTCTTTGGTTTTTTATAGCCAAACCTAGAGACTATTTGCCTAACTCTTTCCCTGGTTATTCCGTACTTATTGCCAACCAACTGCATAACGCCCATTTCTTTGTAGTCATTGAATATTGCTAAGTTTCTTTCGCTCATACTTTCTCCGATATAGAATCAAACCACTCATTAATCTCGCTATCTGTAGAGGTAAGAATCCACAAGATGCGACCATTGGTATCGGGGTCATAGGACAAAGCAATAGTTTCTTCTTCCTGATCGAACCCCAATTTGTCTAGCCTCTTTATTGCCAGCTCCGCAAAAGAAATCATCTAAAACCTCCACATTTATTATAGAACATTCGTTCATTCAAATGCCACAAAAGCTGTCATAAAATGTAACAAGTATCACATGACATTCATCCTGTTTACCAGGACACAGACGATCTAAAAGCGGCACATGATCTATCCAGTCCGGTAGACAATATGAAAACCCCTCGGTAATGAGGGGTTTGTCAAAGTTTGACAATCGTTACAGAAATGTTGCCTCTATGATTGGAGAAAACCCTTTTGATTCTAAATCCCTGTAAAACGCAATAGCCTTTGATGCCTGCGTTGGTATGCTGTACGAATAAGAACTGTGTAGTGTAGCATAACCCCGCTTATCTTCCACATACCAAGTAACTATCCAAATCTCCTCGGCGTATGATGCGGGTCTGTCACCGCTATTTGTTCTAAACTTTAGTATTTCGTCCATGATTACCTCTCACAAATCTAAATAGTTTACCAAACATAACAGGACAAATAGCACAAGTATGAGTATCATTCTTTACTCCAAAATTCTTTGGGTAAATCTTTCCCTTTGAACAAGTCCTCTAGGGTAAGGATGAAGAACCGCATACATACACTGTCTGTTAGGTCATGCCTATCATCCAGTCCATGATAAGCCATTAGGAATACGCTTGCAAACTTCTTGTATAGCATTAGTTCCTGTTCTGTTTCATATCCAGGCTGTGACTTCACATACTCGGATAGATTGATTGGCGTTATCACGGTGCGTAGTTCTGTAACCTCAATGCGCTCACCCTTTTTAGTCATAGTGAATACCACCTTGCCGCGATAAATGAATTAGACCTACGGCGTAAGATTTCTTTTTCATCCGGTTTGGTTTTGAAATAAACAATAACGGTTTCCTGTTTATTCTCCCAATACCTATAGCCTATGAGATAACCAACGTGACCGTTATTTTTAGCACGCATATTCCAGTCTTTTCGTTCCATTTTGTCCATAGAAAACATACCACGACAATCTTCTCCACCGTCAAAATAAATTAGATATTGCTTTGGTGATTTCATTTTACAATCCTCCAATTCTCCAGGTATTATTACGGATGCGTTCAAGTTCTGCAACCCGTCTTTCTTCTGCATACTGTTTCATCTCTACGTCAAGTAACTGTCTGATAAGATTACTACCATTTACACCATGCAAGAAGTTCACGTGTTCTGGGTAAAGATAGATAAGGACTGCTTTACCATGATGGTTAGTCTTTTTACGCCCAGCACCAGGACGCGCCCCGCCTTTAGGTTTCATGCTGTCACCATACCCTCTCAATGTAATAACGCATAGCACGTCCACCAGTTAGTCGCTTATAATCACTTACAAACTTATCGAAGACTTTGTGTTCTGACTTGTCCACATATACCCAAATGTTAAATATGGGATCTCCTTCTATACTGGGCAACAAATAAATCTTTTCGCCATTGTCCCATAACTTCCGCGCTTCTTTGAGAGTTACCCTTGTGTATTCCATTTTACCCTCCAACTAACATAGATTTTACCAGCTCACCAAACTCTAAGGCAGTCATAGAATCCAGGTCGATCCCTGAATTTGTAACCGTGATAACTACTGGCTTTACTGGTTTGGGTTCTGGTTTGGCCTGCCTTACTTCTTGCTTTACTGGTTTGGGTTTGACCGGACTCACTTCTCCAGTATAGGGAATAACACTTGTGCTGTGTGTGTCGCGCTCGAAGTGTGGGAAGTCGTCAAGCGGTAAGGTATTAAGTGTCCAGGTGCAACCATCAGCAGAAACTATAACCTTATTCTCTCCATCCTTACCCTGCCAGGTATCATAACCCCGTATACAATAACCCTGATGCGGTTTGTCTTGATTGCTACAATAACCATCATCATTAATTCCAGTGATCCTTCCCCTGCGGTTGCGGTTAATGGTATATTTTGTAGGCTGATTGAAGTAAGGGCAATCAATAGGGCATTGATTGAATCTATAGTTATCCCCTCTACAACTTGTCGGCGGTTTGTGTAGGTTATAATATTCGTTTTTATATTCCCTGATCTTATAACCCGCCGTACTCCAGGCAATTTGTGAAACCTCTATGCTATCAGTGGATAGTCTAGCAATATCTTTAATCACTTTGAGTAAAACAGGATAGTAACCATCCCCTGACCCCGATACCTCAACCCTCTTATATTCCATCTCGCTGTCAGTATAAAGGGCATAAGTTCCGGTGCTATCCCCACATAACAGGACATAGTTAAGACAGGGTAAAGTTCTAACACTTTTTATTGATTGAAATTCCCTGATTGCTTTAGTTAAAGACTTCGCATTAATGGTTAGCATATCTGCACCCCATCATATAACACACGAATTTTATCCAGTGGTAGTTCACTCTTAGAGCGTTTACGATAACCACCAGGAGACCAGTAAAAACACCCCTTACTCTTAGAGTATTTATACCCTGCCTTGATAAGCTCGTCCCTTACTGGTGAAGTATTACCGGTGATCCAAACCCATTTACCGCGTGTTTCTACGTGAATATCAGGATGGCCTAAGATAATAGGTTTGGTTGCGTTCAGGATGGTTACAAAGTCAGTCATGGTATTGTCCCTCCAGTTCTTCCGGTGGGTTGCAGTTCTCACGGATTACACTTGATACCTTGCGTACTTCGTAAACCGTGATCCATTTATAGTCACTTCCCATTAGTTCTGTATGGTGAGGGTAAGTGTCAATAAATTTCCCGTGATACTTCTTGACAAGCTGCTCTTTAGTGAATAACCCGCGCTTGTTTGCATCCTTTAGTGATGTATTCATTGTGTAATTCCTCTCTACTTACCTATAAACCGGATAAGCGCGGGGTAAGGTTACTTCACAAGTTTAGCAGCGTCAAACAGGCCATTCATGTATGCGTGCATCTTGCCGTATAACTCGCGCTTGGTTATGTGACCTGAACCTAATGGAGTATCAACCCCTCCGCCATCCGTGCAAATTTGCTGTAATTCTACTCCGCCGTATGCGTGAGACAAAACATAGCAACCTATAACCGAATGATATAAACCCTTGTCGTCCTTAGTCCAGGCATCCTTAGGGTGTCCGGTAATTTTATTCAGGGTATCAACAACCCCTTGTAAATCCAGTTCCGTTATTCTGTATGTCATTTTATCCTCTCTACCTGCCTATAAACCGGACAGGTGCGGTGTCAAAGATTGACAGGTTAGTTGTCAAACAGTCTGAACGCGGTTTCCTCAAATGCAAACCAGGCTAAAAGGTTTTGGTTCTGTGTGTCGCGCGCTAAAGGATCGCAATTGTCCCATGCCTTACCAAACAAACCGGACGGGGTACAGCCAGCATCATCACATGCAGAGGATAGTAAGACGTCAATATCATTAGCATACCTCTTATAAAACTTTACTGTGTCGGTGTAGTAAATCAGCTCTGAAATCATGCCTGATTGGCAGCCGCCCTTGCGTAGATCATCAATAAACCCAGCCATCCCGCTTTCATAATCCTTTGCATATTCCTTGCAGATATTCTTTACGCGCGTTTCAAGTTTTGTAGTCATTTTATTTTATCCTCTCTTTATACTATTGATTACCAGAATTACTACGTACTCTATCCCATATAAACCCAGGATACAACCAAACAATACTAAGGTAAAGATAATCACGCCCATTATGCGATCCGGCCCGCGCCAGGTTTACGAGCTGCCAATTCTAATGTAATCATTCTCTTAATCCCGCGTAGAGTATTTGCATAAATAAAGTGATTGTAGACGCGAGCGCAGTAAGATAACTTGTCTGATGGATCAATTGGCGCATAAATGCTGCATCCTTTATATTGACTGTGTAAGTTCATTTTCTACCCTTTCTTTGCGTGTAACATGCGCAACCCGTTATTTATAATCCCATTGACTGACTGCAATAGATGTAACATGGTATAGGTATTGCAGTCAGGTAGATAGGGTTATAAACCTTTCTTATTCATAATCTCGATTACGTCTGATTGGGCATTAGCAATGCTTACAATAAGGGCAGATAAGAATGTCCCCTCTACCTTGTCCGCGTCCCAATCTTTTAGCAAGTCCCTTACTGCCAGAAGACAACCGAAATCTATGGTTAGCTCCAATAGTGCGCCCTGTGTCGGCAGGTTCTGATGTATGTCCTTTAGCGCGTTGTGTATCTTTAGCGTAGCCTTTGCTTGATTTTCTGTTATTTTCATGTGTGTCCTCTCTTGTATGCTTTCATTATACACGGATATATATAGAATTCAAGTGTTTTGGATAACTCTAATGTTATGTTCTATAAACTCTAATGTTGTGTTCTAGGATATTTGTTCTATGCGTTAGGATCATCGTTTTGTATCCCAATCCATACATCTTGACACAGTCCAGGAATTGTATCATTGTATTATTGGAAGAAACAATTAGGTAATTATGTCTAGAAACAATTATCCTGGTTGTTGGATCGCCCCGTCCCTATACCTGAATGCTCAATACAAGTAGGGTTATGGGGCTATGTCAGTATGATAGCATGAGGGTATAGGGCAGCATGGCCGTGGATCGCCTGGTGTGTGGGAGCTGCGCGTGTGTGGGTGTGTGATGCGTGCGTGAGCGTGTGCATATTCGTAGTCATGGTCGTGATAAGTGTAGTTATCGAAACCATGACTACAAGTTGTTATCATTACAAGTAGAATAAAGAAGAAGTGATAGCACCGCACCCATTGAAGGTAGGGGTGGCGGTGTGAGTGGGAGTACCAACCAAACTCGGACAGTCAGTGGAACTATCCCCTGTTTTTCCGCAGAGTGTGTGTCGATCTCAAATTTGAACTGCGCGCCTAGTGGGGGTTTTAGTTGAATTTCAGTAAGTTAGCATAAATGATAACCTGGTAAAACAAAACTCCCCTGTGGGTCTCTCATTCATCACGAGAGGGAAGTTTTGTTTTACCAGGTTATCATTTATGCTAACTTACTACCGCCAGTCGTCATGGCTTGGTTTGGGCCGTGTGTGTGAACACTCGGTATCCACCACCTTGTTTTTGCAGGACAAGGAAACTGTTAGCGACATCATCGCTAGTTGCTCCGGTAGGGATTTGCACCCGTTTGCCCTATAACTGTTGGTTAGACCGCGTCCCGTGTTAGCTATGAGAAGGCAGTAAGTCTACGCCTATTACGCTCGGAGCATTTGTTTAGAAACATGATGCTAAAGTGGACGGCCTGACCCCAACCAACCAGACTAGGGGGCGCTAAGCTACGCATAAAGCGTTTCGGATTACTCCTCATCAGGCTAAGGTGTCTGGCATACATCTGCTACCTCACCGTCCTGGCAGACCTGAGCAGCCTGTTTCTAAACATTGTAAAAGAACTAATTGGGTGGGCTGCGGAATTGTACCGCCGGGCCCCGTTGATCCCGTGACTAAGACGGGGACGGGGTTGCTAACAAGCTGACCCACCCAGGACAAGAGAGGAGGGATTGTCCTGCATTTATTTTACCATAATCGTATTATATATTCTAGTAAATAGAAAAAATGTTCTGAATATGTTATCATCAATGGTAGTATATATCACGAAGGAGTAGATATGCCGAAAAAAGTCGTTGAACAAATCCCTGCTGATCCAAATGAAGTACCCGAAAGAGTATGGGGGGCGAAGAAACCCAAGAAGCCAGTTATGTTCGAGCCTGTAGAAGTCAAAGAGCCTATTGATTGGGAAGATTTGTCTTTCAAGATGACGTGGGCTGATTACCACGAACTGCGTAAACAACACGGATTGGATTAATGTCAAAGTTTGACATTTAGGAGGCATTGTGTCCTATTACAGAGAACCCCCGAAAGACTTGAAAAAGTGGTGGGAAGATTTGCAAGAACAGGTAGCCTACTACCGCGATTACTTCAAGGGTGGTAAGGGCTTGTTTGGCGTTGATCCTATGCAGATAGGGAAACCTACATCAGCAAGGATAACACAACCAGGAGTTAATACAGTATTCGGGCAGGGTGCTTCTGGCGCTTATGGGAAGTTTCAGAATCTTATCATGCCCCTGTGGAAAGGTAAAAAATGACAGCACAAGTTGTTACTAAAACTGAAAAATGTGAGGAATACCGCCCTGTAAAACTGATTAAGTGGGACTGGCTCTCTACTGATGGTGGTGCGGTTAGTTCTGCTTGTACAAACAAAGTAACAGGCGTTATCTCGAAAGTAGTTATTGTCCCTGATGGCGGCGGAACAGCACCCACAACCCTCTATGACATGACCATTCTTGACGAGAACAGTATTGATGTATTGGAAGGCAACGGTGCAGACTGCTCGGCTACTGCCACAGAGTATTTAGATCAGTCGGATGGATTAGGAAATGTGTGTGATTCAACTCTTACCTTGACGATTGCTGCTGCGGGTAATGCTAAAGGCGGTACTGTCTATCTGTTCATTACGTAGGTCGTATGAATAACGCGCAGAAACACAGAAATATTTTAGATCGCAAACGCAGGTTGCGAGTGGCAACTGGAAGTGTTTATAAAAGTGCCTACATTACTGCAATGAAAACGCTGTTTGGCGCGAACCTTGTGCAATATCTCACTCTTGGCGACCTATCGGGTGCAGTTGCAGTAGACCAAAGCGGGAATGGACTGAATGGTGCGTATACGGGGATTACGCTAGGGCAGCCCGGTATTGGTGACGGGTACAAATCAGCATACTTTGATGGAGCAACTAGCACCGTAAACCTATATTCCGCTGGTCTTGATGCTCCATTTGACCCAGAAGAGGGCGGCATTATCATTTGGGTAAAGATTCCACAAGCCGCGTGGGATGACAACGCGGTACATAACATTATTAATCTTGGCAAGGATGGTAACAACTACATCCTCATAAACAAATCATCAACCAACCGATTAATATTTACCTATGATGCAGGAGGAACGGTAAATATTAATCGGTTGATTGGCGTTGCAGATGCTGGTTGGGTATGTCTTGGTTTTACATGGTCTAAATCCAATGACCGCGCTAATTCGTATCGAAAAGGTGTTCAACTAGGCGGAACATTAACTGAGCTTGGTACATGGTCTGGAGCTTTGGCATCTGCACAGTGTTATCTTGGTCGCACAGATACGTGGAAGGCGCTTGGATATTACGCCCACTACATGTTAATAAATAGAGAGGTAACCGCAGAAGAAATGCTGGCGGCAGCAAATTTTAATCCCGCGGCGGCGTTCACGCAAACCAGTTGGAATATTCCGCAAGGCGGCGGCGTTCCGGCAGTCATGCTTACTTTTGATGATGAGTATGAATCGGTTTATACCGAAGCCTTCAAAAATGTTTTAGAACCACTTGGTATACCCGCAACTTTTTATGTGATGACGGATGCTATTGATGGAGAAAATGACCCTGCGTTTGTTACGACTGCTGAATTACTGGAAATGGACGCGGCTGGATGGTCGATTGCAAACCATACTACTGACCAGACCACACTATCAGATGTGGACGTGGCAACCGCTACGGCAAAAATTGCAGATGCAAAAACCGTATTGGATGGAATGGGATTAACAAAAGCGAGTATGCACCTTTCTTATCCGAATGGCGGATATGATGCTGATGTGAAAACTGCCGCGATTGCAGCAGGGATACTTACTGGCAGAAAGGTTTATACCTCTCCTGCTGAATTTCCTGATTATGTGGCAGCAAACAACTATGAGATTTGGTCAACAATGCGAATGGGTTCAGGAGAAACGATTCAAGCAGCCATGTTGTTAGTTGACCAGGCTATTGCAGAAGGAAAGACGATTTTATTTTATGGACATAAACTGATTGACCCTGCCACAGATACAACAATGTGGGAAACCTGGCGGCTTCGGGCGCTGGTTTGGTACTGTGTGAGCAAGAACCTGCCATTCCTGACAATCAACGATTACTACGATTTACAGAGCGCAGGAAAAACGATAACGAGAACGCCACTATAAAATAGTCATTTCAAGGAGGTAAATTGCTAGAGTTTAACTGTTTCATGCACCCCCCTAAATTTTTAGTAAGGCTAAAGAAGCACCGCTTTACCTTCGCTTTGAATGAAACCGATACATCTATCGTTCCTTTAGTATCAGTATTAGCAAGTAAAGACAAGTGGTTACTGGCTCATATCAACGGAAAAGAAACACACGAAGATGTTATTGGTCAGATGGTGCAGTATCGAATAGACGTGAGAGATAACACTATCTACATAGTGTACGATGCGCTCAATGGTGATCCACACGTAGAAGCATTATTGAACGCTTACATGAAAGCAGAATGGTTGACAGTACAAATAGAAGAAACGGAAGCCCCCTATGACATGGCCAAAAGGACAAAGCGGTCAACAAGGACTACAAGGAAAACAACTTGGACGACCCAAGAAAGACCCAGAGCAAAAGTTCACGGAAGCGTTGAGGAAGGCGATATGTGACAAAACCTTTACCGTTGTTTTAGAGAACGGTACAACAAAGACTGGAATCCCAAAAGATGTTATGGCTGACTATATGGGAGAGGTCATGCTTACCGGTTCGATTACTTTGAAGTCTGGGCTTGTGATGGACTTCTCGCCTAAAGAGTTCATGGAAGCCTTTTGGAAGATCGTGTTGACATTGGACGGCCCGCCTGTTCAGGTTGTAGATCAGACGAACAGGAATGTCTTACAGTTTGACGCACAGGACACTATTTTTGATTCGCAATCCAAAGTAGTATCTCCTGCTGAAAGTAGTGCTGATGAAGTGGAGTGAACTCTTTACCCCTACCGATAAACAAAAGACTGCACTCGAAGCAATCAGGCGCAGTAAGTTTGTGTTGTACGGCGGGGCTAGGGGTGGTGGAAAGTCCTGGCTATTGCGGTGGTACTTGTTACAGTTCCTTATTGAGATGTACAAGCAGGGTTATGAAAATGCGAGAGTGATGCTTGCTTGCGAGAGTTACCCTGTGCTGCAAGATAGGCAGATTTCTAAAATCTCAACCGAGTTTCCTCAATGGTTGGGTGAAGTAAAGACCACAAAGACAGAGGGATTGGGATTCTTTGTAAAACCCGAATACGGTGGTGGGGCTATCATGCTCCGTAACCTTGACAATCCAGAAAAGTATATGGGTGCAGAGTTCGCAGCCATTGGTGTAGACCAGATCGAGAAAGTAAAGAAAGATACCTTTGACATTCTAATAGGCTCAATCCGATGGCCTAATTTCAAGACACCGAAGTTTATCGCAACTGCCAATCCAGGTGGGTATGCGTGGGTGAAGCAGTTGTGGATTGACAAGAACTTCCCCCCCGAAATGGCAAACTTTGCCAGTTCATTTGAGTTCGTGCAAGCACTACCCTCTGACAATGAACACCTTGACCAGAGTTATTGGGATGGGCTACGTATGCTCCCCGAACAGATCCAAAAGGCGTGGATTGATGGCGACTGGAATGTGTTTTCAGGGCAAGCATTTCCGCAGTTCTGTGACGATCATATCTGTGAGCCATTTGAAGTCCCTGCTCACTGGTTGAAGTTCAGAGGAATAGATTGGGGATACACAGCACCTTTCGCTTGCGTGTGGGTTGCCAAAGACCCTTCATCTGGGCGAGTTTATCTTTACAGAGAACTCATAAAAACAAAACTTATGGACAGGTGGCAGGCTAAATACATTCGTGAATCCACTCCCCCACAAGAGAACATCTCTGCTTCCTTCGCTGATCCTAGTATGTGGACACCTAACACTAAAGGTAAAGAGGAAGTTACCAGCTCTGTAGACGAGTATTTGAAAGAAGGCATTTATCTTACTAAAGGCGACAACAATCGACTTTCGGGTAAGAGGAAGATAGACAGAATTTTAGAGAAACTTCCCGATGGACGACCAGGATTTATGGTGTTCAACACCTGTAAAGAGTTCATCCGTACCTTCCCCTACCTCATGCTGAACGACCCCGACAAGGGAGATATAGAAGATGTGGCCAGTAAGGGGACTGATGACCATTTGTATGACGCACTTAAGTACGCATTGAGTTCATTGAGAACAGACGTAAACCCGATAACCAGAAGGGCAATAACCATGAATCCTTACATGGCTTTGAAAGGGATATAAATGGACAATAAGAACATAACCGACCCCTTAATCTTCGCTGACATTCAAGCACACGCTACAAAGTTGAAGTCAGAGTATTCATCTCGTAACCAGAGTTTCAAGACCTACGAGAATATGTACGCATTGGTGGATGATAACCTGCCTTCTGCCGAGTGGATCAAGAAAACCCTAGACCCATCTCCGAGAAACAAGATTTTGGGAGCGCAAAGACTACTTTCAGCAACTACTCCGAAGTGGTACGTACCCAGAGAGTTGAATGTCCCTGAAACTGTACAACTTTCTACCCCGATTGAGAAGGTTGCACAGGCGATTACATGGGCTTCTTCGAGGGTTGCCAACAATCCTATGTGGTATGAGCCTATTCTTCATGCCCTTTTGTATTCAGAGATCGTTATTAAAGTCGTTATGGTGCAGGATTTGGTCGATTCTGCCACCACAGACGGTCAGAAAAGACGCGCTGAAAGGATATTAAAGACAACTCCCGTCTTATTCCAGACCCTAAACCCTGCTAATTGCTATCCAGAGTTCGATATTATGGGGTTGAGTGCCTTTTATTCGTCAAGTTTAATCACCTGGGGCGACTTCAAGGCTATGCACGGGGATAAAACAGCCACAGATTTAGACCCGAACAAGAAATCCTACGACAAAGTAACCTACAACGAGTATTGGAACGACACTCACCACTATATTTGGCTGACAGAGTTCCAGAATCCAGTGTTAGCGGTGGAGCATGGGCTTCCAGAGATACCGATTGTTGACCAATTAGTAGAAGGAAGCGAAACTTTTGCAGGTACTACTATCCAAACGCGCCAACCCTTCCTCTATACCCTTGCTCAAAGCGGTGTGTGGAACAGACAGAACTTGGGACTTACGGTTTCCAACAGTTTAGTGTTCGCCATCGGTGCAAATCCCCTGTTTGTGTTCAAATCTAGTAACCCAGACAGCGACTTCAAGCCCGATTACTCCATTCCAGGTGGTGTTATCAAGATCACAAAGGATGAGGAGTTCGGACAACTGGCAAAACAGGCTATCGACCCTGCCATCATGCAGTTAATGGACATAGCCGACCAAAAGAGCGAGGAATCCACCATCTACAGCCAGACTTTGGGAGAACCTCTGGGTGCAAACGCCCCATTCTCAATGGTTTCTCTCTTATCTCAATCTGGTAGACTGCCCTTGATACCTTACCAGAGGAAAATATCCTTTGCTTTAGCGAATGTTATGAAGATCGCCTTGAATATGCTCAAAGGTACGGGAGATAAGATACAAGTCACTGGTGAAAAAGGCATTATAGAGTTCTACGCCAAAGACATTCCAGAAACCTTTGAATTGGACTGCAAGTTAGACATAGCCATGCCTACAGACGAAAGACAGAACGTGGTTATGGCGACACAGGCTACATTCGGTGAGAATCCACTTGTTTCAATGGCATACGCCAGAGAAACTTGGTTAGGGATAGATCAGCCTGACGAGATGTGGGAAGAAATACAGGCTGAAAAAGAAATATCTCTGACAGCACAAGCCGAACTGATGGCAAAACTACAACAATCCAACCCCCAGAACCCACAGGGGGGCATACCGCAAGAAGCAATAAGCCAGATGAGGGGAGCGGAAAACACATCCACCCCTAGTCCAGGCGTGACCGGACTTCCTATGATGAATGAAGTCGCTGCCCCTGGCGAAGCTAATATCCAAAATCCGCTCCCCTTCTCTGGTCAACCTCCGCAGGGTGGTAACACCCCATCGAATGTAGGTATGTAATGGACGAGAGAAACCTACAGTCATCTCACATGAAAGCCAAAGCCAGACTTGCTCGGTATAAGAACAAGAAGGGCGTTGTCAATCAAGAGGAGGAAGAATTTAAAAGAGCCTTCATCCAGAACCTTATGCAAGACCCTGTTCAAATGGAATACGCCATGAAGAACAGACCAGAAGCAATGAGTAGATTACTAGAAAGATATTCACTAAAGGAGTAGAAGATGCCAAATCCTTACGGACAAGAAGATGCACAAAATATTTTAGACAGACCTGTTGTTCCGCTACCAAAGCCATTCAACGCAAGCGCGCAATTAGGCAATATAGCAGGTGGTGGACAATGGTATGGTGCTGGTATGGGAAACCCAAATCTCCCAACCCCTACTCCTACAAGCGGTGGGTGGATTGGCGGTGGTGTTGGCAACCCCAACCCATTTGGATACACCGATACTGGAACTGGTGGTAAACCCGTAGGGGCTGTTACTCCCGTTACGGAATCTGCTAGAAACGCTGGTGTTGGCGCATACAACGCTCTTGGTGCTGGCGGAAACATTCCCCTACCACAGGCTTCAAGTGTCGCTCCACAGACAACCCTTGATACCCCTATGGGCGCAGGAATGAACCTTAAGCCAGAGGATTACAGTAACACCGACTTCCCAACTTGGTTGCAGGGTTTCATGGATAAGTATGGTTTCAGGGCAGAAATTGACAGTCGATTCCCCTCTGGTGTTGACGAAGAAACTGCCTTCAACTACCTCTTTGAAAAATACGGTTTCATGTTCCCAGAAATGACAGACTGGTTAAGGGGAGATGATGGTGGTGGCGAGGATCAGGGCTACGCTGGCGGGTATGAAATTCCGCTTCCCGACTACAGTTGGGGTGGCGGCGGATACGGTGGAGATAAGGGTTACAGGGATAGTGGCTTGGTGAACTGGAGAATCTAGTGTCCGATGAGTACATTCCGATCTATAAGGGTGTAGCGCCTGGCAAGAAACCTAAACAAAAGAACCTAAACACTCCTAAACCTCTTATCGTTGGGGCTGTCAAGTACAACAGACCCATGACACAAGAGGAATCGCAGGCGTACCACAAGATGACCCCACAGGAACAGGCTGCGGTGGTCAATCAACGGTTGCAGGATCAGGACAAGAACGCATGGCCTAAAAACCCCATGCAGAATCAGCACATTGTAAATCAGGCAATCAAGAACAATGTGTCGATTTACCCCACCCTTCCAGAGTTAGGAACTCATGGATACGAATATCAACAGCAGAACCCGAACAGACCTTTAGGCTTTTGGGAGAATCCACAGCGTATTGCTCGATTCAAGGACTATATCGACAAGAATCCTGCTGCCGTTCTACCTGAATGGCTGGATAAGAATGTAGTCAATACGGCTTACGAGTATCTAAAGTATGCTAATGGGTACAAAACTCCCGATCAATGGGGTGCTTTGCAGGAAGATTCCCCTGTAGCACAGGCTCTTAAGCAGTTGCCCGAACCCACTCTACCCTCACAGATAGAACAGTTCGCAACTGACACCAATTCTTTAGAGAACACAGTTAATCCAAAAGACCTCACGCTTTATCAGAGGGCGTTATACGGATTTATGACCCCACAACCAGGTAAATTGACTGGCGGGAATATCGCACAGGTTGGGCTTTCTGCCGTAGGTACTGGTGGCGGAACATCATTCTTGTTGAGCAGACTTGGGACGTTCTTTCAAGCACTAGGTATATCGAAGAACCCAGGGATGCTTGCCAATCCTGTAGGACTTACCACTGCGGTTATCTTCGGTTCTGCTACAGCAAGGCAGATGGTTACAGGTAAAGAACTCGGCGCTATTGAAACATTGAAGTGGCTGTCTGCTGGCCCATTCGGATCGAAAACAAAACTTGGGCGGTCAATAGAAAAGAAGATAGACGACCTCATTGATGCTAACCCCGGACTTCGAGATTGGCTCGAAACTAACAACCCGATTCAGTTCAAGTATGCACAAGAAGGTGTACAAAAGGTATTCAACTTCCTATCAGAGGCGGTGGCTGGTGCGTTTGGTGTAATCATGCAAGCCTCCGCAGGGGATGATGACTTTCAAGAGGTTGTTGGGAATCTTGGCGCAGCGTGGAAGGCAGGTAAGTTATCATGGACTTCATTAGGTAAAACTGCCAACGCCTTACTTCCTTTGAGCGAAGGCAAACCACTACCAGAAGGATATATGTGGGACATATCTTCTGGAGAGAGTAAACCTGTACCTATTCCCTCTGGATTTACCGTTGGGGCAAAGGCACTTGATAACCTTCGTGACCAGATCGTTTCTGATCCTGATAACTGGCAGAAGTACAAACAAGATTTCATTTCGAGGTTTGGGGTTGAAGGACAACTTAACGACTTCGCACTACAGACTATCCTAGACCCTCTCAATGTTGCCCCTTATGCTAATGCAAAGATGGTTGAATTGGTTGGTAAGAGGCAAGGAAACCCCGCCTTACAGTACGCAGGAAAGTTCTCACAAGGTAATCCGGTTGTAGATGCTATTCCCTTCCCCTTTAATGGTGCGGTTGAACTCATTTCAGGTGGGAAGTTACATGGCTCTAAAGGTTTTGTTGGGGCTATGGATGCCTACAAGAACTTCTTACAAGGGAACATTCCGTCTACTCTCAAAGGAAAGATACCTTATCAAGCACCTGCTGACTACACAAGATTCCAGAAGATGATCGCAGGGCTTACGGATGATGGATTGCCAAAACGCCTGGAAGCTCAAGACCCGAACAAGAGGTCAGTACAGGTTGCTAAAGAATTAACTCCAGAAGCAAAGGCTCTCAACTTCGAGTACACGCTTGTAGACCGTTTGTTCTATATGAATGACCTCGCAGGGAAAGACAGCAACACTTTAGTCAAGTTGATTCGGGCTGCCACACAAGCCGACCCTGCTCTAACAGCACAGAAGATCGGTGACATATTCGAGGAAGTTGGACTTGCAAGGGACTTCATGGATTACAGGGAGTTCAACTCTCCTATTGGGGCTGCTGTTGCTACTGCTTTGAAGAAAGCGGTGGATGGTGGCTCGGTTGCAAAGGTTATTGAAGATTTCAACAAGACCGTAGAGAACAGGGCAAACCTTACCAAGTATGCTCGTTTCTTCGGGATGGATGAAGCCACTTTACTAAAGAACTTCAAAGAGGGAACTAACTTTGACAGTCTTATAAAGGCTTACATGGCTGACCCCTCAAAGGTGGACGCTGCCAATTCGTTATTCCCGAATGGCGATACCTCTGCTATGAAGATCGACTTGCAGATGTTTACCAATAAGGACAACCCATTACCTTACAACGACAGTATGTTGGGATACAAGATAATCAATTCCATTTCAGATAGCCTTGATGGATTTATGAAAGAACGGTTTGGGATCAAGGATAACGACCCAGGATGGATGAGATTATCTCACACCATGAAGGCGTTGCAGTCTTTAGCAGTCTTATCTCTCAACCCAAGATATATGCTCTACAACGCTGTAAACAACATGATTACCAGGATCGCTTCTAACAACTATGGATATATAGATTGGGATAAATTTGTTGCTCAATACGAACCATCTGTAGCAAGGCAGGATATTCAGGGTGGGTTCACGCAAGACCTGATGAACAACACCGATTCTATCTTCAAGAACAAGAATAAGACCGCAATGGGCAGTAAGTTTCTGGAAGGTGGAATTGACAGGGCTATAAAAAAGGTTGGGGACATATTCGGGTTTGCCACAAAAGGTTCTAGGTGGATTGAATCAGTGGAATCCAGACAGTCCTTTGCTGTTGAGTACAAGAACGCAATGGGTAAGATTCGCAGAGTAGAGATACCTGCGGAGATAGTCAAGTCCTTGCCACCAGAAACAGTAAAAACGCTCAAAGGTATTCTGGAAGGCTCTAGCAAGGTTACGGATGTAGATGGTGCTTTATCACATATCAACGACCCCGTAGTTGCCAAAGTCGTGATAGATGATGTGCTGTCAAAGTTTGCCAACTCGAATGAGAAGATCGCCACAAACCCAGAGTTCTACCGAGAGATACTTCTAAAGACTGGTATCTATGACGAGCTGATAAACGGTATCAACGGTGCGAAGAACATCTCCGACCTGGCTACAACCTTCGATAACATTGACTTACACTGGAACGATTACATCAACAAGTTATCCGAGATAGACATTCAATCCAGAGTTCCAGATGTTATCGCACAGGTAAAGACAGAAGGACTACCTGCTGCCTACTCTATTCTCTCTGATATGTTCATGCTTCGGGAGCAGACGATTAACGGTAAGTGGTTGGCGTGGGATCAGTTACACGCTATCAAAGACATTGTTACGAAAGATGTTTGGAGCAGGCAGTACGAAGCACAGGTAAAGATAAACGCTGATGAGTTCAAGAGACTAACTCAATGGCAGGCAGAAACCTATAAGGGTATTTTTGAGGCACTATCCAACAAATCCCCGGAAGCCGATGTAGTTCTAAAGTCTATTCTTGACGGTAACGAGAACTTCAACAAGTTCTTCGATATGAAGAACCAGAAGTGGCGAGAACACTTTGCTAAAGACTTCGACAACTACGAAGCAAGACAAGCAGATTTCAACCTCACCAAACAGACCATCGAGGAAATGTGGACTGAAACACAGAAACTAGATGCTGATATTAACGTGGTTGCTGACAGGGCTATGATTGCTATGTCTGGCAACGACCCCAAAGTAATAGAGTGGAGAGCGGAACTCACCAAGATTAGAAACCAAATGACCTCTGAAATGACCAATTTCAGGAAGTCATTGGAACAATTTACTAATCCCACTATCCAACAGAAGAACGAACTCTACAACAAGTTCATTCAAGAAACCTATATGCCGTTACAGGCGAAGTTGAAAGACATGGAAGTACAGGGTTCACACGACCTGTTCAACAGTAACCAACCAAAGAAGGTTATTGTTCAACAACAGATAGCAGAAGTAGAAGCAAGGATAGCAGAGTTACAGAAGGCACAACCGGAAGTTGTTTCTAAACAAAGAAATTTCAATGTCAAGGTAGATGAGAACACTGGTTATTACATTCCTTTGTCAAAAGATGGAAGTATTACTACAAAGGTTGGTATTGGGGATAAAGAACAATTTCAGATGAACCATAAGGACGGCGGGTTTGTTCAGGGATATGTTGTAAATGCAGATTTCCCTGGTGTGTTTTCTTCGTCTACACGTGGGGAATTATTCTATGTTGAAGTTCCAGAGAATCTAAGGGGTTCTGGTAAGGGAACTGAATTAGTCTCACAGGCATTGGCACTTATGTCTGCCAATGGCGCAAAGACAGTAACTATGGATGCTGTTTCTAAATCTGGGGCGGCATTAGTCAATAAACTAATTGCTGATGGATTGATTGGAGATAAACCAATCCGTACTTCAAAAACAGGTAAGGCAGAATATGAAATAAAAAAACAATACCAAGATTATTCTGCAAACAATGAATCTACTCAACCTAATCCAGAACTAGCCAATCTCCAACAACAATTAGACGGACTACGCTTACAACAAGAAGAACTAAACAAACAACCTTTTGGTACTACCCCCTCTGTTCCCAACCAAAGCATGATCGCAACCGAAGGTGGATACGCCTATCTCCAGAGTTTGTTGAACAGTATCAAGGCGAGTGCGTATGATGCGATAAACAATCCTAAACCGAAGCAGGGTATCCCCCCTGAAATGATGCCCGCAATAAAGAAGTGGTTGGCTCTGGAGAAACAGAACCTTGCTTCTGATAAGTATTTTGCTCAAAGTTGGGCTGAATCTCAACGAGATTTTGTGATGCTCAACTACACAAAAAAGACAAACTTTGACAACACCTTATCTTTCGTCTTTCCGTATCAATTTTGGTACACCAACACCATGAGAAACTGGGCTTTGAGAATGGTTGATCGACCTGCCATCTTCAACCAGTATTTCCGCTACCGACAGGCGCAGGAGAACATGGAGCGTAGCGGTATCCCTTCAAGGCTAGAAGGTAAGATGAGCGCATTTGCCCCTTATTTACCTGATTGGATGGGAGATACATTGTGGTCAGACCCGATGGCACAACTCTATCCGTTCTCGCAAGCCCTACAGCCCTTCTCAAAGATTATGGGAATAGAAGAAGATATTACTACGAGTGCTGGATACGCCCTGAACGATATGGTCAAAGCAGGGAAAATATCTAAAGCACAGGCAGAAGAAGCCAAACAGAAAATGACTGGCGACCTGTGGAATCTGGCTATGTCAAAGGCTACTGATGAGAGTGCTTTATCAGACCCATCCAGTATTGTTAGTCTCTTGATGCAGCCTGGTATGCAGTGGGATATTTTGTGGAGATTGGGGTGGGGGCATCCAGAAAAGATCAGTCCTACTCCGGCATTGAAAACAGGACAGGCTATTGAAAGTCTTTTGGGTGCTAAACCTGGCTCTACTCCTCTCACATGGTTGGAAACCAACGCCCGTAAAGCCATAGGAATGTCACCATCTGTTGCCAAATACGGTCAGTTTGGCGACTACTACGTGGAGAGAATGTTATCCAACATGGCATTTGAAGGCACTATCAATTCAAGAGAAGCCAAAGAAGCCATGATAAGTCATCAAGGTACTGTTTGGGAAGAAGCAGACAAGAGAGTAGCACAGGAACTTTCTCTAAAAACACCTGGCATTCTGCCTATTGTTGGTGCTTTGAACGGTGCGAACTTCTGGCAGATTACCACTGCTACATTCCAGTCTATCTTCCCACAAGGTTTACTGCCACAGGGAGAACTCATCTACAAGAATCAACAAGCAGAATATAGCCTTGCTTACAACAAGTGGAAGTCGGGGGATAAAACTGCACTGACAGAGTTCTATAACGAACACCCTGAATATGAAACTCGTAGTGCTTTGTACACAAAAGACCCAGAAGCACGACTAAAGCAATTCATCATTGGAGATATTTGGGATACCTATGGTGTCGCAGCTAAAGCCAACCAGAGGATTATCAGGGACGCTCTCGGTGAGGACTTTGAAAAGAGATTCCTCAACGGTGGTTCAGAAGCACAGGCTATGATCCCTCTTGAAACCTTGTTGATCTGGACAAAGACAATAGGAAATACAGTTCCTAAACCGGAAGCATTACCCGACTTCTCCGCACCGGATGAAGTACAGAATCTTGAAATGTGGTCAGAAGATATTACCAAGTCTTACGACCAGTTCATCAAGGAACGAGAGGCTATGTTCCCCTTGTACTACGCTCTACAGAACGCCTACTACGACCTTCCAAAGAATGAGCAGTCAGCGTTCCTCAAAGCCAACCCCTCACTCAAAGCCTACTGGAGCTGGAAAGATAAGTACGAGCAGGATCACCCTGAAATATCCGTAGTGTTCGCAAGCACTCAACCAGTCAATGTTTCAAAGAATCCTGATGTTACATTGTCAAACTTTGACAGCGCACTCTTGAAGCAACTGAACGACTACTACTCGACTGGTATTCAACTAACTGCTGGTGCGTGGGAGTTACTCGCTTATGAGTGGGAACAGGCTGGCAGACCATACGGAACTATCAAGAAGTGGATGAGCAAGGTCATAGAACCTGCCATTACAGGTAAACCAGTACCACAGGATTCATTCTGGACAGATAGCAATTCCTCTATATATGGTTCTTACAA
>Ga0209417_1001394_pt1 | contig 44543 bp, 30 predicted proteins | sample RifGroF2_FD_184002 | JGI IMG/M metagenome (GOLD analysis project Ga0209417, IMG submission 184002) | Groundwater microbial communities from Rifle, Colorado, USA - Groundwater F2 (SPAdes) (version 2) | ecosystem: Environmental > Aquatic > Deep subsurface > Groundwater | place: Rifle, Colorado...
CTCTTGAAAACCCTTAACGAAACAGAAACGAAATACCCTGGTACCAATCTGGTATTAAGATATGAGAGAATCGGCGAAACATGATTGCATGTGTCATCCTTTTGTCCCCCAGATCAAGATTCCTGAAATTATGTCATAGCGGTCTTTTTCTTGAATATCGGCAAGGTTTTCCGCCAAAGTATTTGTGTGAATGATATTCGGGGCTTCTACTCCGTGCAGAATCATATTCATTGTGCCAATGATATAGGCCAATGATTTCTTTTCCTTGCCATAGAATGTCCTTTTTTGAAGAGTTTCAATATCCCTGGTCGTCAGATTCTTGTTAGCTCTCAAATACTCAAAAGCTTCACACAAGAAGCCTGCTGAACCTACTGCGCCGTCATAAATTTTGTTGCCGATTTCAGGAGCTACTACTTTGCCACTACCAAAGTTCGGGTTGGTCGAGAGTGTTAGGAAGCAATTGTCTTTTGCGGGATTTGCCTTTATGGGAAGCAAGAGTTGGCTGACCTTCTTTAACTGCGTTATTTTCGAGATTTTCCAAGATTTCTTTTGCTCTTGAAATGACTTTTTCGGGCAGACCTGCGAGTTTAGCTACATATATGCCGTAACTCTTGTCGGCAGCTCCTGGAATTATCTGTCTGAGAAAGATAACTTTATCCCCGTACTCCTTGACTGCCACATTGTAGTTTTTTACGCCTGAACAAGTCATGGCAAGTTCAGTAAGTTCATGATAATGAGTTGCAAAAAGCGTTTTTGCTCTTGCGTGCGGACTATTATGAATATATTCAGCCACAGACCAGGCGATACTAAGACCGTCAAAGGTACTGGTACCTCTTCCTATTTCGTCGAGAATAACTAAACTTTTGGATGTGGCATTATTAAGGATATTGGCAGTCTCAACCATTTCTACCATAAATGTACTTTGTCCTTTGGCCAAATCATCCGAAGCCCCTACCCTGGTAAAAATTCTGTCTACAATTCCTATTTCTGCTTGTTCAGCAGGGACAAATGAGCCCATCTGAGCCATCAGGACAATCAGAGCCACCTGTCTTATGTAAGTTGATTTACCTGCCATATTAGGCCCGGTTATGATGATAATATTATTATCTCGATTATTCAGGAGTGTATCATTGGAAACAAACCTTTCATCTTTGAGAAGAGATTCCACAACAGGGTGTCTCCCCCCAACAATTTTAATTGTGTCATCATTGGTTATTGTCGGCCTGCGGTAATCATTTTTTCTTGCAACTTCCGCGAAAGATGAGAGTACATCTATAGCAGCAATAGCCTGAGCTGTTTCTCTTATTTCCTTTGTATAAGATGCGCATTTTTCTCTGATCTGCTGAAAAATTTCATATTCGAGAGCCTTAGCTTTGTCATCTGCTCCGAGAACCTTATTCTCGACTTCCTTAAGTTCAGGTGTAATAAATCTTTCTGCATTAACCATTGTTTGTTTGCGAATATAATCCTGCGGAACTGACTGAAGATTGGATTTTGTTATTTCAATGTAGTATCCAAATACATTATTGAATCTGATTTTAAGAGATTTGATTCCAGTGCGTTCCTGTTCTTTTGCTTGAAGCGCCGCTATCCAGTTCTTGCCCTCTCTCGAAGAGGATCGGAACTCATCAAGCTCTGTATTATAAGAGTCCTTAATCATTCCGCCTTCTGTTATAGTTAGAGGAGGTTCTTCCAGAATCGCCTTTGAGATTAGCTCTGTTATCTCAGGAAAGAGCTTTATCTGCTTATTCAATTCTTCAATCAGGCTGACATTGCTATAAGATTGTAAAATACTCTTTAAACCCGGAAGGACTTCCAGACTGGAAGCCAGAGCCATTAGGTCTCTGGCATTGGATGAACCAATATTGATTCTGGCAATAATCCTTTCAAGATCTTTTACAGCACATAGAGTTTCCTGAAGTTCAGCAAGTGTAAGAGCTTCATCTTTCAAGCTGCTGACGCTTTCAAGGCGCTGATTAATTCTTTCTTTTGAATAAAGGGGCTGAACTATCCATTCCCTCAACAGCCTGGCTCCCATTGAAGTTCTGGTATCATCGACGACATTAATCAGGACACCGTCTTTCAATCCCCGTGTTGATTCAAGCAACTCAAGATTACGCCTTGTGGCATTGTCAAGAAGCATGAAATCTCTGGTATTGTAATATTTAATAGAATTTAAATACCGTGCGTCGTGTTTAAGATTTTCAATAGCATAATTAAGCGCGGCTCCTGCTGCAGGGATTGCTGCGACAAGTCCTTCGCACCCGAAAGACTCCAATGTGGCGACAGAAAAATGTGCTTTCAGGTATGATTCGCAAGAACTCAGGTCAAAACAGTCCTCTTCTAAGTATGTCCAGAAAACCGAAGTATCTGAAACAATCCTGGTATCCTGGGTTTTCCATTCGTTAAAAGCAGCTTCAGAGACAAGGATTTCCTTTGCCTGAAGTCTGGATAATTCGTTTGAAAGTTCTTCGACAGAATCTAGTTCTGTTATCTTAAAATTACCTGTGCTAACATCGAGATATGCAAGGCCGTATTTATTTTTTGCCAAACAGACGGAAGCTAGAAAATTGCTCTGAGCAGGGACAAGCGTGGCGCTATCGACAAGGGTTCCTGGAGTAATAATTCTTGTAACTTCTCTTTTGACAATTCCTTTGGCAAGCTTTGGGTCTTCAACCTGATCAGCTATCGCTATCTTGACATTTGATTGAGCTAATTTAGGAAGATAGTTGTCCAGTGCATGAAAAGGAATTCCGCACATAGGAACTAAATGCCTTTTGGTCAGAGTAATATCCAGAAGCCGGCTTGCTCTCAGGGCATCGTCAAAAAACATCTCATAGAAGTCACCGAGCCTGAAGAGTAAAATAGCATCAGCAGGGATACTTTTCTTGACATCCATGTACTGGCGCATCATGGGAGTGAGCGTTTCATTAGACTCTGGGGTAAATTGCATATTTTAATATCCAATAATCAACAAGGAATAATCAATTTCCAAGTTTTTTATTTCAAAATTGGGTGTTGAGTGTTCGAAATTGGACATTTATTAGAAGGTTCCCTTAATTCCATCAATCTGACTGAAAACAAATCTTCCTGATATTATTGTGCCGATAACTCTTCCTTTGACTTCTTTCCCGTTAAACGAAGTATTTCTTGACTTTGAATAAAATTTACCGGAATCTATTGTGTATTTCTCATCAGGATTAAATATAGTCAAATCAGCCTTTTTTCCTATTTCGATTGAACCGATATCGAGTCCAAGTACTGAAGCAGGACCGACAGTAAATTTGGAAACAAGCTCTGTCAGGGAAAGAAGGTCTTTATGGTAAAGCTCTGTCAAACAGACGCAAACAGCAGTTTCCAGGCCAATTACGCCGAAAGGAGCATAAGCAAATTCCACGAGTTTATCAGTAGTCGTATGAGGTGCATGGTCTGTGGCTATGACTGATATAGTTCCATCCTGCAAACCTTTTATGAGTTTTTGCCTATCCTCTTCAGTTCTTAAAGGAGGATTCATTTTGAAGTTTGTATCATAATCTTTAATGCACTCGTCTGTGAGCGCTATATGATGAGGAGTAACTTCAGCGCTTACCCTGATTTTCTTTTTCTGAGCTTCTCTTATCATATCTACACTATCTCCGGCGCTGACATGCTGTATGTGAACTTTCCAGCCCGCCGCTTCTGCAAGGATGATGTCTCTTGAAACCATAATAGTTTCAGCCGCTACAGGAATACCCCTTAATCCTTTTATAGAGCTCCAGTACCCTTCAGAGACAAGCCCTCCTTCTGCAAGGTAGGGATCTTGACAGTGATCGAGGACAGGAAGCCCGAAGGTCTTTGAATACATCAGAACATGCTTCATAAGCTCATGGTTTTGAACACATTTTCCATCATCAGTAATGGCTACTATGCCGGCCTTCTTAAGTCCTCCGATTGGACTCATTTCTATTCCTTCACTTCCTTTGGAGATACATCCTGAAGGAAGGACATTCACATAGGCAGAAAGTTCGCAATGAGACTTTATATACTCAATTACGCTCGGGTTGTCAGCAAGAGGATTGGTATTCGGCATTGAAACGATTGTCGTAAAACCTCCTGCTGCGGCTGCCATTGTCCCAGTTTTAATTGTTTCCTTGTCTTTCCCTCCAGGCTCTCTCAGATGAACATGCATATCAATAAAGCCCGGAGCAATAACGAGTCCTTCTAGGTTAATTATCTTTGCGTTAGATATTTTTTCAGGTTCAGCAATAACGCCATTTTCTATTCCGATATCGCGAACTTCATCAATACCGTTCTTTGGATCAATTACTCTGGCCTTTTCTAGTATATAATTATAAACTTCTTTACTTCTAACCATTTTCCGACTCTCCTTAGTTAGTTTTTAAACATCCTGCGACAAGATAAAGGACAGCCATCCTGACAGCCAATCCGTTGGTTACCTGTTCTAAAATTACTGACTGATCGCCATCGGCAAACTCAGACTCAAGTTCCACTCCTCTGTTTATAGGGCCGGGATGCATAATCAGAGCGTCTCTTTTGACATATTTGATGCTTTCGCGGTTTATACCGTAAACCGAAGCGTATTCTCCAATACTCGGGAAATAAGAAGCTCTCTGGCGTTCATGCTGAATCCTGAGGAGATTTACAACATCGGCATTTTCAACGGCGTCTTTCAGGTTGTCACAGACTCTTACGCCGATTTGTTCAAACTGTTTAGGCAGTAGCGTCGGAGGTCCGGCTATTGTTACATTTGCGCCGAGTTTAAGCAGCGCATAGATATTGCTTCTGGCTACTCTGCTATGGAGGATATCACCGATAATAGAGATATTAAGACCTTTAATTTTTTTCTTCTTCTGTCTGATAGTGAAAATATCGAGAAGCCCTTGAGTGGGGTGTTCATGAGCTCCATCCCCAGCATTGATTACACCACATCTTAGGTTTTTTGCAAGAAATTGATGAGCTCCTGAAGCTGCATGTCTCATTACTATAATGTCCACCTGGAGAGCTTCTATGTTCTTGGCGGTATCAAGGAGCGTTTCGCCTTTAGACAGGCTGCTTGAAGAAGCTGACATATTTACAATGTCAGCGCTCAGTCGCTGTTCGGCAAGCTCGAAAGAGGCTCTTGTCCTTGTGCTTGGTTCTACAAAGAAATTAATAACAGTTTTTCCCCTCAACACCGGTACTTTCTTTACTCTTCTTTCGTTAACTTTTTTAAACTCTTCAGCAGTGTCAAGTATAAATAAAATTTCATCAGCGCTTAAATCCTCCAGGCCGATGAGGTCTTTTCTTGTCCATTTCATATCTGTCATCTCAATTCTCGCTCCTGTTTTTAGTGTAAACTATATCTTCTCCGTCATGCTCTTTGAAGCATACATGAACTTTCTCTTTTTCGGAAACAACATATTTCATCCCTATAAAATCTGCCGCGATCGGAAATTCCCTGCTTCCTCTGTCAACAAGCACAGCGAGCCTGATAGTTTTCGGTCTGCCGTAATCAGTTATCGCGTCAAGAGCCGCTCTTATGGTTCTTCCTGATGAAAGCACATCATCAATAAGCACAATATTCCTGTCGTTTACATCAAACGGAATACTGGTTTCAAGAATCCTCGATAAATTCTTTCTCAAACCTATATCGTCGCGATACATACTCGTGTCGATCGTTCCGATAAGCGGCTTATTCCCTGACTGCGCGAAAACTCTCTTGTAGAGTCTTTCAGAAAGCCATGTCCCGCGCTCTTGAATCCCTAGAAAAGCCATCTTTTTGAGTTCTTTCCCGGGAAAATGCTCTATTATTTTGGAAGCTAGCCTTTCTATGGCAAGTTCCATCGCCCTGGCATCCATAAGGCGATTTTCAATCTTCTCTTCCATAAAGACGGAGTATCCTTTTTTAAACAAATATTTAACTGCTCATTTGCTTAAAATTGAACGATACAGACTCTTTGAAAGAGTTTCAATAACAATAAGAATTTTCTAATGAAACTATAGCGGATGCTCAAAGCCGAAAAGCCGCCAGCAAACAGCAAAAATACTTGTTAAGGATCAATCAAATCACATATTTTTAGTTGTTATCTCTTTATTTTCCAAAACGCTTTCGTAGATATCTTTAGCCAAGATTGGAAAAATTGTTTTCTGGAAATCTTTATCATCCATGTATCTGCTAACTATAATGTCATTCTCAGACATTCTTTGCATCATCAATGATTCGATAATCGCTTTAATTCCAATTTGAAATTTATCCAGCGGGTTTGCCTTTGCTGTTTGGATGATTCGTTCATCTTTCGATGCTTTTTCTTTTATCTGCTCAAAGAAAAGTCTATCTTCTTCCGTAAAGTCGGTGCCAAAACGCTCATTAAGAGTAAGTATGATTTCAGATAAAGGATTCTCTTCATCTGTTGTTTTGCCGGTTCCAACTGCGGTTGGGCTTTTACTCCATATTCTTCCCAGACTCCAAGAGGAATTGACCCAGACATTATCTTTTCAATACGATAATACTGTAAGGCAACTTCCTTTTCAGGATGTGGGGTAACGCCGCCATCACCTAAATCAAGATGAGGAATCAGATAACGACTGAAGCTATAAATCATCTCGAGCTCTGGATCTGAATATGGGATTATTTGACTGATAAAGGAATAGAAACTTGCATAAGCTGTAATTTTTTCGTAAAACGCTTCTTTGTCATCCTCATCCAAAGATTTGAACCGATCCACCGCAGGTTGAATCATCTTTTCCATTCTTGCATGGTCTGATGGATTTTGCTTGTATTGCGGTAAGTAGAAAACATGGCAGAAACCTTCTACTTCAGACCACAGATAGACCTGCATTGCATTGAGTTCGTGTTTGAGCTTTTCCAGGTGATTAGGATCGGAAGGCTCTTGAAGTGTAGTTACATTGTAGTAAGGCTTAAAGGCAAGATATATTTCCTCGGAGTCATTGACAAAATCAAGGACAAATGGCTCTTCTTTTCCTGCGTAATTTCTGTTCAGTCTTGATAATGTTTGAACAGCTTGAACGCCATCGAGACGCTTATCTACATACATAGCGCATAAGAGCGGTTGATCAAAACTCGTCTGATACTTATTTGCAACAAGAAGCACTTGATAATCAGAGGAATCAAATTTATCAGGCAACTGTGATTCAGAAATTTGCTTTCCTGTTACCACATCAATATTCATGGAAGGTTCGGTATATTCCAAGTCTATATCAGGATCCTTAACTGTTCCGCTGAAAGCCACTAATGAACGGATATCGGTGTAGTGATTTTCTTCGAGATATTTCTTAAAGTAAAGCATATAACGCACAGCATGGAGCCTTGAGGGAGTTACAACCATAGCCTTGGCTCTTCCTCCCAATTTATGCCTAACATGTTCCCTGAAATGCTCAACCATTATTTCGGTCTTCTGCTCAATGTTATGAGGGTGCAAAGCCATGAATTTACCAAGTTTTTTAGCGGCTTTTTTTTTGGGCATTGCAGGGTCGTCTTCTGCGCTTTTTACTAATTTGAAATAAGTATTGTATGTGGTATATCTCTGGAGCACATCAAGGATAAATCCTTCTTCAATAGCCTGCTTCATAGAGTAAGTATGGAAGGCTTCTGGTTTTCCGTTTGCGCCTTTTCTTCCAAAGAGTTCTAAAGTCTTTCCTTTGGGAGTTGCTGTAAATGCAAAGAAGCTCAAGTTCTTCTGTTTACCGCGTGACTCCATAACCTTATTTAATCCATCTTCCCAGTCAAGTTCGCTTTCTTCGGCGCCTTGTTCCGTTCCAGCGCCAAGAATACGCTTGAGTTCTCTCGCTGTCTCACCTGTCTGACTGGAATGGGCTTCATCGACTATAACTGCATATTTCCTGGCGGCTATAGCTTCCTGCCATTCTTTAGCCTTTGAAATGGAAACTTCATCCGGATTATCAGGATTATCTGCCCCTGCTATATGAAGTAATCCGCGCAAAATAAAAGGGAATTTCTGTAAGGTAGTAATAACTATCTTGGTTCCATCCACCAGAGCCTCGGCAAGCTGTCTGGAGTTTTCATCTATGGCCTTAACTACGTCCTGGGCATGCTCAATCTGATAAATAGCGTCCTGTAATTGCTTATCCAGAACACGGCGGTCAGTTATAACCACTACGCAGTCAAAAACCTTTAAATCGCTCTCTGTATGAAGACTTGACAGCCTATGAGATAACCACGAGATGCTATTAGTCTTACCACTTCCTGCAGGATGCTGAATAAGATAATTATTGCCAGACTGTTCGAGTCTTGAGGTATAGATTAGCTTTCTAACACTATCTAACTGGTGAAAGCGAGGAAAGACCATGGTTTCTTTGGTGATCTTCTTCCGTCCGCCTTCTCCATCGTCAACTGTTTCTTCGCTTATCTCCAGAAATATGAAGCTCCCGATGATATTGAGGAAGCTTTCCTTTTCGAGTATATCTTCCCAGAAATAGCCTGTACGGTGTCCAGAAGGATGCTGAGGATTACCCTTTCCGCACTCAATTTCGCCAGGAGCGCTGCCTCTGTTAAATGGCAGGAAAAATGTCTTTTCGCCATTCAGACGAGTCGCCATGTGCACTTCGTCAGGATCGACGGCAAAATGAACAATAGCTCCTTTTTTGAACTGAAAAAGCGGCGCGCGGGAATCACGATCGCTTTTGTATTGCGCTACTGCATGTTTCCAAGTCTGGCCTGTTGCCGGATTTTTAAGCTCCATGGTCGCGATTGGAATACCGTTAAGAGATAAAACCATATCAACTGTGCTTGAGTCAGTCAGATGGCAAGCAACTTGTCGGGTAACATGAAGTTGATTCTTATTAAAAAGTTCGATAGTTTCTTTAACCAATCCATGAGCCGGCTTGAAAAAAGCAAGTTTGAATGTCTTCCCATAGAACTTGAATCCATGGCGGACAATATGCAAAGTTCCTTTTGTATCACGCTCTTTAAGTAGAGTATCAATCAGTTTTGCTGGAAGTTCAGAACCGTGAAACTTTTCCATCTGCGCCCAAAGTGCGCACTGAGTATCTTTGATAAAAGCGATGATATATTCTGAGAATAAAGCTCTCTGCCTGTCCCATGCCTGATTCTAGCCTGTTATCCAGCCTCGAGTTGACATAGTTTCCTGTATATAAACTTCAAAGGCTTTTTCTATAGTTGCTTTCATTATTTTTTACTCATAAATACTCATAAATACTCATAAATACTCATAAATACTCATAAATACTCATAAATACTCATAAATCTGCTGAGTTAAGCAAAGTATATTTAGGGGTCTTACAAGAACCTTTATTTTTTATTTTATTTTCTATTCTCAAATAATTTAATAAATTAGAAACCTTATTCTGCTTTTTAGACTCGCTAAGCACATCCGGCAGCTTGCTCAACAATAAAGTATTAATTTCTTTACGAGTAGCTGATCCATATGTGCTAATATAATCAAGGATCATTTTACGGTAATGGTCGTCATCAAATCCGCGTTGTTTCAGGTAGTCTGTCTTTAATTTATCATTGTCGGTTCGAGCTGCAATCTCTGAAGAAATATAGTAATCAGGCTTTCTGCCTTCAATAAATCCAAGGTTCTTTAAATGCCTTGCTAGTTTTTCTTCTATTGGCTGCTTTTTCTGTATCTTATCGAGCACCATTATATCATCCAGAGACATATCAGGATATCTGGCAATGATTCTGGCAAATTCCACATTAAGAACTTTTCCTGTTATGGTCAATTTTACCTTTTGATTGCTGAAATCATAATCTGGTAAGGGAAAGTATCTGCTTTTCTGATATCCGAACATCTTTTTGATACCGCCTCCGGCAGTATCTACCATTTTGAGATTAAACATTGCACTTGCCAGAAAAGGATTGCGGTATTGCTCCTCTGGAGCATCATCTTTAACGACTTTTTCGACTGACCCTGGAATGAAAGAGCCATAATTTGTAAATATCAGTTGCTCATCTTCTATTTCCACCACATTTATTCTACCGCCTTTCCTATAATCCTGATGCGCAATGCAGTTGTTCAGGGCTTCACGAATTATGAAAGGTTCATACTTCAGTATTTCTTCCGGAAAAAGAGTCCCATCCTTTAAATAGCGGTATTTAAGATTTCTTATTTTTGCGTGAACTTTATCCACGGCAAGCAAAAAAGGAAGAGAAAAGATTTCATAATCTTTTTCATTGTTATGCAAGTCCTTGAGCACCCAGCGTATTTTTGTATCACAGGGAATTAGATAGTGTTCTGATTCCTCTTTGCCCAAGAGGAGTATCGCCGTTCTTGTAATTTTGCCTTTTATAGTAATTTTAGCCTTATTCAAAAATGTACTATTATCCCATTCACTCAATTCGCCTGCCTTGTCAGGGAACTTTGAAGCATAATTTTCACGGGCTTTCAGTAATGCTGTTGTATCAAGATCATCAAGTGTTGCGCCTTCTACGATAACAGCCGACCAGTCTTCAATCTGAGTTTGAGAGCGTATCCGTTCATATTCCTCAGGATTAAGCGCGCATAATACTTCACCGTCACGCCCATAATAGTGTCCATCAAATGCTATTGGCATTCCGCGCGGAGCAGGAGGTATCTGAAAAAGTATGATTCGTCCTTCAGGTTCAAATAGCTCAAATATATCGATAAATGTAACTCGGTTTGTAGTTTTCTGCGCAATTTCATTTTTAAGGCTATCCAGATCGGAGCGAGTTGCTCTGTAACTGCTCCCAACAATTGCATGACCTTTATCTTGAACTCCGAATATAAGCCATGCGTAATTGCGGTTTTTGAGATTGGCTTCATTGGACAATGCTGAAAAATATTTTCCTATCTTGTCAAAGCTAAAATCTCTCTTTGCTTCTTTAAATTCAAATACTTCATTTTCTGATTGTTGGCTACGAAGCCAATTCAATAATTCGTGCAGTTTTTGAGTAGTAAACATCACTTATCCTCTCTTACATCAATTTTACCTGTAACAGCGGCGGAAATCAATGCTGTCCGGTATTCTTTGAGTTTCTCTATAGCCGTTTCGACCTTTGATATAAGGTTATCAATCTTTGCTGTCTCACGGTCAATAAAGGCGGCAATTGCCTGCTGCTCGGTGAGAGGGGGAAGAGTAAAAATTAAATTCTTTGTTTCATCCTGGTTTATAATAGGAAGCGTTGTGTATTTACCACACTTTACTATAAAATCTCGCATTGTTTTCATGTAATATGTCGAAAATAAGGAATCCAAGCGGTTGCCACAAATAATACCATTAATCTGCTGATTGCAGGAGCTTTCATCAGTTGAAAGCCCGACCTTACCTATAGTTGCACCTATCCCAACTAACATCACAGTCATGGGAGGAAATACTCTCACCTCTTTTTTCCCTTCTTCAGATAAAGCCCGATTTGATTTCCCGAGAATAACAGATTCAGAAAAGTCGCTGGGTGAAAACCAATTAAAGCCATTATCATCAAATGCAGAATCTTCAGCTCCTGTAGGCGTACATCCAGTCTTTACAGACCTGATAACTCTCCGTAATGGTAACGCGCTCCAATGCTCTGGGACATCGCCGAGCCATTCCACGCCGGATGGTTTGTATTTCGGATAGGACTTAATGCGCATGAATATTATTCTGGGCGGAATTGCCAGCCTCGGGATTCTGCATAGTTTTTCAGGAATTTTGCTTTCTTTTCTATCTGGCTTTTAGCAAGGCCTTCAAAGTTTATGTGGCAATGTTCGGGAAAAGGTATTTTGTCTTCACCTATTGGCAGAGATTGAGATGCACATTCTGCCTGAGTAACAGACATAACACCTGCCGAACTATAATTGAGCTGTTTGCAGAAGTGATAATAAGCTTTTTCAGCTGTAATCATATCTCCGTTGTAAACTGAAAGTTTGTTCTCATCTTTTGGCGTAGGGCGGAAAGCCTGTGAAGATATTTTTCCATTCTGAATAAAGCCTGGATGAACTTGGCGATGCAATAGAGTGCCAGATTTCACGCAAGGACTCCCGCTTTATTACGGATAGCCGAATTTATAGCATCCCAAGTTTCTTTCTTAGATAAATCATAGATGCCTTCTTCTTCCTCGCCAGTCTTCAGATTTACCCCCTGAAAGTCAGCGATTTTACTGGCAATATCTATATCAAGGGATATTTCCCAATCGTTAAGCGTCCATTCTGCCTGAATTCCGCCTTCAGCAGTCGGGTAAAGATGCGGCAGGGGAAGAGAGGATTCGTAACTAACGCCAAAAGTTTCATCAAGCCATTTAAGTCCATCAGCGCTAGGAGCAATACCCTTGCCGTCCAGCCAGCCGTCTTTAAGCTTAGATATATCTTCAAGGCGATCAGAAATATCAAGTTCATCAATAAGGTTTACATATTCTATTGATTCAATTTTCTGGATTGAACCATATCTGTTATATTTTGCTATGCCTTTGACACTTATCCTTTGCTGTTTTTTATATTTATTGAATGCTCCCATAATTATTTCACTATGTACATCGTCCAGCTGAGCTAAAATCCTCGCACCGTCAATAAGTTCAATTGTAAAAGATGATTTACCCTGATCTGCCTCAGGGATAATACCTTTAATTTGTATGTCTTCAGTGTAGAACTGTGTTTGAGAAGAAGCTAAAACAAGTTTTTTACGCGTTTCCTTATTCAATTTAGCAGGTCTTAGCGGATTGGTAGGCCTGAATTCAATATATTCGTCGTCATTCAGGCTTCGCCCTATCTTATCAAAGTATCCAAGCATTGAATCGGGAAGATGAGTAGTTATGTTTTCGCTATGTTCAGCTGCGTCCACAGCGCTAATTATGCTTTCTCTAGCTTTTTCAAAACATTGCTGATTTTCCGATGGAAGCAGTCCTGCCAAAGACGCCGCAACAACGAGGACGAACTTAGGCATTACACTTCCGTCCTCAAGTGATTTCAATTTGATTGATATGCCTTCAGTAAAGCCTTTGGGCAGTCTTTCTCTAGTCGGGTGTTCTTTGCGATAATGCCACTTAGCCACTTCAGTCATCATTTCTTCCAAAGCAGCGAAATCCTTTAAAACTTCAAGAGGTACTGCGTGTTCTTCAAACCTTTTACCGACAAGGCGTGGACATAGAAAATCCAAAACTTCAGTCATTGTTCCCTCCACCTTCCCTCAGATGAATATTAAAAGTATTTATGTTTCTAAATGTTAATATGTTGCATGACTAGAAAGACCCATCGAAGTACGCTTGCAAACAGAGGCGCGACGGGTATGCTTCTTTTATGATAGCTAGTTTAGAATACAGATTCAATATAAAACATTAAAATTATAGCTTTCTGCCGTTGCTTCCTGTAACTTCGGCCAATAAACCAACTATTTCAGATTCCAAACCTTTAATATCAGCCTCGATAGCTTCAAGCGGGCGAGGCGGTTCATAGCGATAGAAATGGCGGTTGAGAGGAAGCTCATAACCCACTTTTGTTTTGCTGTAGTCAATCCAGGCATCTGGCACATGAGGAAAGACTTCCCGTTTGAAATATCCATCTATATTTTCCTTGAGCGGTACATTCTCGGTGTCTCTTAAGTCTGGGTCGGCTTCAGGCTTACCTTTACTATCACGGCAGACTTCGGCAGTTTCATCTTTTTCGCTCAAAGCTTCCAGCACTGCTTTTAGTTCAGCCGCGCTTAAACGAACACCTGATTTATGATCCATGGATTTCAGTTCCTTTAGAAATGCGATGCGATCCTTGAAAAGCTTTTCTCCGGTTGCTTTGGCTAAATCTGAAAGCATTGTCTTTATGACTTTTTGCCGTTTAAGCCCTGACTCAATTTCCTGCTGGCGGATAGTTTCATTCTTCTTGTCACTTTCAGCTATTTTCTGGAAAGAGCGTATTTCTTCGAGTCTTGAGATACAGTCAGCATTCGCCTGGAAATTCAAACGCAAAGGACGCTCAACTGTGATTTTATTGTATCCGAAGTCAGAATTATCAAAAATCTTTGAAACTATAAGCTGCTTTTCAATGCCATCAAGCTTGAATGATCTGGTTTCATCATGCTTAAAGTTGCCGTATATCTTGCTTATCTCACTTATTTGATCAGGACGATTGTCATCTCCGTCTCCGATCTGGTTACGCTTATTCCCTAGACTCTTGCGCATCTTGACATAAAATTCACGCCCATCAATGAGCTGTATTTTTCCCTTACGCTTTGATTCTTTACGGTTTGTTATTATCCAGATGTAAGTTGAAATGCCTGTGTTATAAAAGATCTGGTCAGGAAGAGCAACCACAGCTTCAAGATAGTCATTCTCTATAATCCATTGACGGATATTTGATTCCCCGCTTCCTGCATCGCCTGTAAAAAGAGGAGAACCATTAAACACGATACCAATACGGCTCCCACCGTCTTGGAGTCTCCTCATTTTAGAAATCATGTGCTGAAGGAAAAGAAGAGAACCATCATTGATTCTGGGAAGTCCGGCGCCAAAACGACCATCGTATCCAAGCGTTGATTCTTCATTTTCAATAGACTGCTGCTGTTGTTTCCATTCCGCCCCAAAGGGCGGATTAGCCAGCATGTAATCGAATTTATCTTTTGGAAATCCGTCTTTCTCGAATGTACAATCAGATTTGATGTTGTTTGAATCTTCACCTTTTATGAGCATGTCAGCCTTGCAAATGGCATAGGCTTCATCGTTCCAGTCCTGACCAAAAAGGTAAGGCTGTGCCTCAGCATTCAGGGTTTTGATATAGTTTTCTGCAACGGAAAGCATGCCCCCTGTACCGCAAGCAGGGTCATAAATGGTTTTTACGACATGGCTCTTTCTTAAATCTGTCTCTGGAGAAAGCAGGAGATTAACCATCAGCCTAATGACTTCGCGTGGAGAAAAATGCTCTCCTGCTTCTTCGTTGGATTGTTCAGCCCCGATCCTGATAAGTTCCTCAAAGACATATCCCATCTGCATGTTATCAATCTTTGACGGAGACAAGTCAATTTCATCGGATGCGAATTTCTTTACTACATTGAAAAGAAGATTCTTCTCATTCATCTTGTTAACTTGCACACCAAAATCAAAACGCTCAAATATCTGGCAGATATTCTCAGAAAATGAGTTTATATAGCTATTTAAATTGGGTGCTATCTGGTTCGGATCATCCAGTAATTTTTTAAAGCTGAGTTTGGAAAGGTTATAAAAAGGAACGCCTGTTATTGTTCTTAATTGAGCATTCACAATATTTTCTGACTTGCCCTTGAGTTTATCAAATTCTTTCAGCACTTTCTCCTTTGTCGGTTCCAGGATACAATCAAAACGGCGCAATACTGTCAAATGAAACTATAGCGGATGCTCAAACCCTAAATGACCGTCGGCAAGCAGGTCAGCGTTAGTTTTATAATCCTTAAGGCATACACCATCAATATGGTTCAAAACCATGCCAATCCTGGAAAGCTCAACATCTTTGAATGGCCACGCTTTGATAAGGCTGCATTCAAGTTCAGGTCTAACTGAAAAGATAAGTTCGTAGTCCTCTCCGTCAGTTAAGGCGTGTTTGAGCGATTTAGTCCCGCTTCTTAAAGGAATTTTATCTGTAAACAATGATGCTGTCACTTTAGACGCTTCAGCAAATCTCTTTAAATCCATGAGCAAACCATCACTTACATCCATCATGGCATTAGTAAATTTGCCGGCCAGAAACCTTGATTGTTCAAGCCTGGGAGTAAAGGTAAGATGATGTTTGGAGTTGAACGAATTTCCGAATTTCCCTGTGGCAAAAATCAGATCACCAGCTTTTGCATTCGCCCTCAGGCATAGTTTTTCCTTCTTAACTTTTCCCAAAATGGACAGTGTAAAAACTTCGAGATTCCTGGGCTTAACTGATGAGTAATCGCCTCCGCATACACTCATATTCCACACTTCCGCTTCCCTGGCTATTCCAGAATAGATTTTCTCAAGCCTCTCAAAATTCGAATTGACTGCAGCAGTTATTACGGCTGATGTAGGTTCTCCGCCCATAGAAGCAATATCGCTCACATTGCGCTTAACAAGTTTTCTGCCTACAAGTTCGGGATCATCTTCATTGAAAAGATAATGAATATCTGAAACAACCTGATCAACTGCATAAAGAAGATATTCGTCATCATTGCTGCTGTTTATCTTCAAAACTGCACAGTCATCTCCAGGTCCGACAACAATATCATTGCCCTGTTTAAACAATGGGACTACTTTTTTCAGAAACTCATTCTCATTCATAGCATTAAAATTTATTAAAATTTGTTTTTAAGATGCTAGCATTAATTGATAATTCTTTTTAAATTGATTATAATCAATTGTAAAGTTTATTTGTAGCAAACCACATCTCTCAACCCCCTTTTTTGTTTATGTTTGAGAAAATTTTTGAAATATCCAATTCTATTTCAGATGTAATCGCTAAACAAAACGATTACAATGCCATGCTTTCTGACATTGTAAGAATAGTTGCTTCAGGGTTGAATGCAAAAGTTTGTTCTATATATGTTTATAACAATGACTCTGACGAATTAATCCTCAATGCCACTTATGGGCTTAGCCCAAATTCTATTGGCGAAATAAAGATGAAGCCAGGGGAAGGGCTAACGGGTATGAGCTTCCAAGAAAATAGAATCTTAAATCTCAAAGACCCTCATTTTCACCCTGGTTTTAAATATTTTCCGGATTCTGGAGAAGAAGAATATCTTTCATTTCTTGCCATTCCCCTTAATATAGCAGGCAGATGCCTTGGAGTCATGGTAGTGCAAACTGCTCAGTCTGAATGTTTTTCAGAATACATAGTCAATATGGCTAAGACTATTGGCACACAGCTTGCTAATTTACTTTTGAATGCGGATGTCTTGAAAAGTCTTGCTCTGTCAAATTACGATCAGCAAAGAAACCAGGCGCCGTCACTTAACGATTCACCTCATCAGAACATTATCAAAATAACCGGTTCTTCCGGTAATGTAGGAATTGCGATTGGCAATGCTTATATTTTTGATACTAACAATCCATTCATCAATATTACCCATACTGACCCAGACTCATCAGCAAAAGAACTATCCATTCTCAATAATGCCCTTGCTATTGCTATTGAAAAGACTCTGGCGCTGGAAAAAAAAGCATTATCTCTCATCTCAGAGGCTGATGCCTCAATATTCCATGCGCATCTGCTCTTCCTTGAAGACAAATCTCTTTTAAGCAAAATAAGGGAAACCCTTATCTCAAATAACTACACAGTAGAATTTGCTCTTAAAAAAGTTTATGACGAATATATTATAATTTTTTCAAATCTAAAGGATAAGTCGTTCAGGGATAAAGCTATGGATTTCAAGGATGTAATGATAAGACTCCTTGAGACTGTACTAAAACTTAAACATGTTAATATTGAAGAAAACGACGGGGATATCTTTGAAAGGAAAAATCTTATAATAGTCGCCAGGGAAATGTTGCCTTCTGCCCTTTTGAAACTGCCCGCTAATGTAAAAGGAATCATTTGCGAAAGAGGCGGAGCTACTGCACATGTATCAATCCTGGCAAAAGCTCTTAATATTCCAGCTCTCATGAGCGCAAAGAAAGCAGCTTCCATTGTTAGAGACAATGATATAATACTCATGGACTGTTATGGTGAAATAGCGTATGTCAACCCGCCTGATTTTATAATTGATCGCTACGGAAGCACACTCTTATCCCATAAGGAAAAAGAACCATATATTGCTAATGCCAGGTTGGAAGCACGAACAAGCGATGGAAGCAAAATCTTCCTCCGCGCTAACATAGGGTTATTAAGTGAGACTATCCTTCTTAATAAATATGGAGCAGAAGGAATAGGTCTTTACCGAACTGAATTTTTCTATATGATAAGAGACAGGCTGCCAACAGAAGAAGAACAGTACGAAATATTCTCTAAAGTATTTAAGATTGTAGACAATTACGAAGTAACGATAAGAACCCTTGATGCAGGCTCAGATAAACCTCTTCCATACCTTGAATATCTTGAAGAGGAAAATCCGGCATTAGGCATAAGGGGAGCCAGACTTTTACTCTCAAAACCTGAAATACTTAAACCACACCTCAAGGCCATTTTAAGAGCAGGAGAAAACGGCAAGCTCAATATTATGTTCCCAATGGTTTCCACTTGTCATGAAATAATCCGCCTGAAGCAAATATTGGAAGAGGTCAAAGCAGAATTAACCTCTGCAGGAATCAATTACTCGAAAAATTACAGATTTGGCATAATGATAGAGGTTCCATCTATTATTATGGATCTCAAGAATGTAATGCGTGAAGTAGATTTTATCAGCATAGGAACTAACGACCTCTTTCAATATTTATATGCCGCGGATAGAACAAATGATCTGGCTCATAATAAAAACCTGGTACTGCATCCGGGCTTTTTAAGGCTTCTTAAAATTATCGGGGACGACTGCAAGCTTCATAATTATAAAAAAGTATCTGTTTGCGGCGATGTCGCGTGCAAACCCCTTTTTATCCCTCTAATAATAGGTTCTGCCATTCATGAAATGAGCATGCCACCGAGATATGTGCCTTTGATTAAAGAAACAATAAGACATTTCTCGATAGATGAATGCAAATCTATAATGTCTAAGGCCATTGATATGGCTGATGACTTTCAGGTATTGTCATTTTTAAATAATGAGTTCGCCAATAGAAAAATTCAGCATCTGATACAGGAGAAAAACTGGAATATGCGATGAAGCATATCATTAAAACCAACATAATTTTTCTTTTATTATGACAAGATGCTTCTTATAGCTCCATCAAAATCCTTGTCCACATAGCTGAGGAATGAAGACCAGTCAACTGCATACTTGTAAAAAGCCATCGCTGAAAGCTTTTTTGTGAGAATAGCGTTTCGATAAGCCTCAAGATCATTTGAACCAAGAGTGTTTAATATGTAATCTCTTCCAAAATTTTTAACCAGAACTTCAGGTAAATAGTTTTCAAGTATTTTCCAGACAACTTCATCTTTACTTAATATTCTATCTAATTTGGATTCGAATTTATCCTGAAGAGCAAGAATTTCTTCGCTTGTCTCAACTGAAAGAACAAAAAGAGGAATATTACGCTGATTTTTCTCATAGAGATTGATAAGAGTTTTCGTTTCATCAGAGGAACACTTTTGTATAATACTATTTACATTTCTTATCAATCCCCATCTGATTTTCACATCATTGAGGAGCTTTTCCTCGTACAAATCACCCAGCAGGAAAGCAGGAAGCACTTCTGCTAAAGAGCTGGACATAACTCCACCTTTATTTGCAGTTGAATCCTTAATGTGTTTTATCTCGGAATTTCTTGCTATATACCTTCTTGCTGAATCATCGAAGAATACATTGGCTCCTTCAACAATATATTTAAGCTCTTTGAAATTAGATAGAAAATCTTTCACATTTGTTCCGTTTATCGAATCCTTGCCTCCCCCGCATGGGATAAAAGCTTTAATGTTTGCTTTCTCAAAAAACTTACGGTTTTCCGGGTTTGTCAGGAAAGTTCTGTGGAATATCGCACCGTCCTCTACTTCAGTTCCGTCCGGCAGAGTTGCAGCTCTGCTGAGTCTTTCTATCATGAATCCTTCGCTACTGAGCTCTTCTCTGGGGTAAGACAGAGTATTTGCTCTCGGAGAAGTATGCCTCATAAATGCTATCTTCATGAGCTCTTTCTTATTTAACCCTTTAGGGTCATAAAGGACTGAACCGCTGTCTATAACAAGACAAATTTTGCCTCTATAGCACTGTATCTGATTTGAACCAAGGTCTCCGTCAGGACCTCCGGTCATCATAAAATTAGTCTCTTCTTCTTTATCTGCGTAGTGCTCAAGGAGCGTCCTGAAACTTGCCATAATACAGCTAGTTGTCATACCGCTTACATTGATTTTGCCTCCAATAACTTCATAAATCTTTTCAGAATTATCGGTCGTGAGAATAGACTCTCCGTTTATCTGCAGTTCAGTTCCTTTTTCTCCTCTGTCTAAAAGTCCAAACATATCGCCGTTGTGGAGGACTCCATAAACTTCGTGAGGGATTCCAAAACTTTTACCTGTTGTGATGGTTCTCCAATACTTGTACCCTCTTTCGCGTGCGTGAAATGAGACCGTGTCCATCATTGGAGCGGTACCTTCGTCAGGCCCGAAGAAAACCATCTCATTTATTCCCAGATAATCTACAATACTATTTGAAGGAAGCATCAGATCTATAATTCCATCGGTATAGTCCATAAGTGCCAGAAACCCGAAATTTGCATAGAGCGGGTAAGGAACAATAACACCTTTTGAACCGCTCTCGCATATATCTTTATGTTTAAGCCGCTGAGCTTTTGGTCCCAATGCGTAATTCAAAAGAGTGGATTTATCAATTTCAGAACCGTAATTACTCTTAGTTATCCTAAGGAGTCTCAAACCTCCTCTGGCAATATCTTTAGCTCTCATATGAGTCCCGCACGCATAATGTCCATTTATAAAAAATATCCCATACACGAACTGGTTGAAGATCAGCGGATCCAGAATTGCATTAGTGAACCTGAATGCGTAGGCTCTCTTCTCTTCCATGTAGAAATTTGTCTTAAGAAGTGCAGTATTAAATCTGAACATGTATTTGAATATCTCATAAGAGACAGATTCTTCCATAAACCTTATCGATATTGCTTTAATGTAATCTTTATACTTCTCAGTAATTTGCTCTTCAGTTATAGTATTTTTCTTACTTGGGTTGAATTTAGCATCAAATATCCTGAAAAGATATTTAATCAGGTCAGGATTGTCTTTTGCTTTTTCTGTAATAGTTCTATATACATATGAACTCTTGTTTGAATCATGCATCCTGTTGGAAAATGCATCTCTCTGGTCTGCATTGGTTAAACTCTGAAATATCTCAGTGTCTGCATAGCTTTCCTTATAAATAAACAGATGAGTAAAATCAATAAGATTTCCAGCGAAAAGCATCTCTTTAAATGTGAGTGAACCATTCACATACAATTCAGTAACAGGACTAATGGCAAATGCCAGAAAAGCATAGAGATCTGAAAGCATTTTTAGTTCCAGTTCTTTATTCATCTCCCCTATTGTATACACGGAACAAATTGAAGACGGAGTATCGCTTCCCGTAAAATACGGCTCCCAGTAAGCGCGTCTCAAAATGACCCCATTGTCCTCGAAAAATCTTCTAAGCACCGGCAGCTGAGGCAGAGCAAAATCGCTTATAAACATAAATCTAGTCTCTTTCGTAGCAGGAAGATAAGAGGTAGTTATCATGGGAGTTATTGCCTGCTGAGCCTCCTTCAGGAAACTTTTGTAACGGATTCTGGTCTCTTCCGGAGTTGTCTTGAAGTCATCGGACAGACTAAAAAGGAATGGGGACTTACTGAAGTCTTCCTTTTTACATTCTATAATACATTGGGGTCTTACAAGATATGTATAGTACTTGCTGTCAGGACTATAGTAATATTCTCTTCTGTGCCCGCTAATATACGGGCCAATAGCAGTCTCCATCTGATCTCTGGTTTCTTCTGTAGCTATTCTTATACTATAGGCATCTTTGCCTTGCGCATATGCCAGTTTTCCATGAGAAACTCTGCCTATTAGTGAAACTTTTCCATCTTTTTCCTTTAGACTGGTAGCTATAGTCTCAAGGATGCTTTTCAGTGAATCAATTGTTATATTCTCAAAAAAATAATTGGGAAGCCATAGGTCATTTAGAAGTATTCCTGCAGCAAGATTAATGCTTCTGGCAGTAATAATACCTTCTTCTGATAGATCGATTACAGCTTCATATAGTATTCCCAGATCCAGATTTACTTTCCGGGCTGAATTAATTATATATTCGCCGTGAGACTGCTTTATCACAGCCAGGCAATGAGTTGTTTGATCTGTATTCATGATTATACTCTCCCTGAATGCTTGTGTATTAATTCTTATCTATTTAGTTTAACAACAATTAAATTTAAAACAATCCAAATCAGTCGCAAAAATCCTCAGCTTCAGAGCTCCTTTTAGAATCAAGACACACATACTTTAAGACCTATTGACTCTGACAGCTCTTCAGGATATTCTTTTTCCAAGGAAAAGTAAAACATATTAAGCAGCTTTTATTCTATAATTTTTACATTTCTATCGTGTAGAAAAAGCGCCTGATTGATTGGAGAAAATCGCTATGTCCTCAGATAATGAAACAGTATCATCAATGAAGATGCAGATTAAACATAACTATAACGAACTCTATGTAACAGATAAATATGAATTCAATGACATTGCTTTCCAGAATCTCATGCAGCAGCGCATAATCAATGTCCTGCTTATCTGTTCGAATTATGATTATTTCATGCTTGAAGAAGATGGCAGGATAAATGAAAAAATTTTCCTTGAATACGCCTCTATAAATCTTAGATACCCACCGCAATTCACACAGGCCTGTTCCTCGGAGATAGCTTTCGAACTTCTTGAAAAAAAGAAGTTTGATCTGGTAATTACAATGCTGAATGTAGGAAAAATTGACGCCTTCGAAATGGCTAAAACCGTTAAATCAAAGTTTCCGGCTATACCGATAGTAGTACTTACTCATTTCTCTCGGGAAGTTTCTATGAAGCTGGCAAATGAGGACCTCAGGTCTATCGACTATGTCTTTTGCTGGCTCGGCAATGCCAGTCTGCTTCTGGCCATAATAAAGCTTCTAGAAGACAAAATGAATGCCGAATATGATGTAATGCAAAAAGGAGTCCAGGCCATCTTGCTTGTGGAAGATTCAATAAGATATTATTCATCTTATCTTCCAACGATTTACAAAGCTATTTTTGACCAAACTGCTGAACTTATGACCGAAGGTCTTAATGAGCATGAAAAAATGCTTCGGATGAGAGCCCGCCCAAAAATTCTGCTTGCCAAGAATTTTGACGATGCTTTATCTCTTTATCAAAAATATAATAAAAATCTGTTGGGAGTAATATCTGATATTGCTTATCCTAGAAATGGTCAAATGGATAAAGAATCAGGAGTCAAACTCGCCAGGCTAATAAGAAAAGAAGGCTCTAAATTGCCGATTCTTCTCCAGTCCTCAGACGAGTGGAGCCAGGATATTATTAATGAGTTAAGCGTAAAGTTTATAAATAAGTATTCTAAGATTCTTTTAATCGAACTAAAGAATTATATAAAAGAAAATTACGGCTTTGGTGACTTCGTTTTTATGAACCCTGAATGGGATGTGGAAATAGAAAGAGCCAGCAATCTTAAGGCTCTACAGTTTAAACTCAAATACATAAATCCCAAATCACTGTCTTATCATGTTTCAAACAATCACTTTTCCCGCTGGCTCAAGGCAAGAGCTCTTTTTGCAATTGCAAAACTTTTTGAACCCAAAGGACTCAATGATTTTAATGACATAGAGGAAGTCAGAAGTTACCTGATTGATACAATTGCAAACTATAGAAAAACAAAGGGGCGCGGAGTGATAGCAAGCCATATTGACGAATATGCCATATTTACACGACTTGGAGACGGTCAGCTTGGAGGTAAAGCAAGGGGTATAGCCTTCATCGATTCCTTTATAAAAAAGCATAAACTCATGTTCAATTGGGAAAATGTCGTAGTCAGCATACCAAAAACGATTGTCCTTACAACCGACCTTTTTGATGAATTCATGGAAATTAACAAATTATATGAATTTGCTCTGAAAGATATCTCTGATGAAGAGGTCATAGAGCGTTTCAAAAATGCTGCAGTCCCCGAAAGAATGAAAATTTATATAGAAGAGATATGCAAATCTATCAGAGAGCCTCTTGCCGTGCGTTCTTCAAGTTTACTCGAAGACAGCCACTACCAGCCTTTTGCAGGCGTCTATTCCACTTTCATGATTTCTAATAACCACCCTGATATGAATGTAAGACGCTCTCAGCTGGAACAGGCTATTAAATGCGTCTATGCATCAGTTTTTTTTAGAGAAAGTAAAGCTTATATTGCTGCTACTTCTAATGTTATAGACGAAGAAAAGATGGGAATAGTTATACAGAAAATCTCAGGCAGCGCATACGAAAAGCGTTTCTATCCGACTCTTTCCGGAGTAGCCCGTTCCGTAAATTTCTACCCGATAGATCCTGAAAAATATGAAGACGGCATAGCCAATATTGCTTTCGGTTTGGGAAAAACTATAGTCGAAGGCGGCATCTCTCTTCGTTTCTGCCCTATATACCCTAAGAAAGTACTCCAATTGTCTTCTCCGGAATATGCGCTGAAAGACAGTCAAAAAGAATTCTATGCTCTAGACCTTGATTCAGACAAATTTCACCCGGCCGTTGAGGAAACAGTCAACCTGCTGAAACTCAGAGTAAAAGATGCTGAAAATGACACTGCTCTTAAATATGTAGCTTCCACATATGATTTGCGTGACCAGATAATTCGCGATGGAGTGCAGGAAGGAGGGAAAAAACTTATCACCTTTTCAAGCATTCTTAAATATGATGTCTTCCCGCTTGCCGAAATAATTCAAAAATTACTGGAGATTGGCAAGAATGAGATGAATAACCATGTAGAAATAGAATTCTCTGTCAATATCGACAAGACCAAAGAACAGCCTCAGATTTTTCATTTCCTTCAAATCAGGCCCATTGTGGCAGCCCAGGAAAAAATGCAGATAAATCTTGACCATTACTCGGAAAAAGACACTGTCATTTATAGCAAACAATCTTTAGGCAATGGCATTTTAGATAATATTTGCGATATCGTTTATGTAAAACCTGATGCTTTCGATCCAGCCAATACCAAGCTTATAGCAGAGACTGTCGAGAGAATAAACATTCAATTTGTGAAAAATAAAAAGAACTACATCCTTATAGGGCCCGGACGCTGGGGTTCAAGCGATCCGTGGCTGGGAATACCTGTAAAATGGGCGCAGATATCGGCAGCAAGACTTATTGTTGAATCAGGATTAAAAGATTTTCATATCGATCCGAGTCAGGGAACGCACTTCTTCCAGAATCTAACCTCTTTCGGTGTCGGATATTTTACCATCAATCCTTATCTAAATGACGGCTTTTATAATGTTAATTTCCTTAATGACCAGAAAGCTGAATTCGAAGACAATTATGTACGCCATATCAGATTCAATACTCCAGCAGTAATCAAAATAGACGGCAGAAATAAAAAAGGCATTATATACAAGCCAATGAATTGATATATTGATATTATAAAAACTTGCTGGGATGCCTTGAAATATGTAATGAATCCTTCGGAAAAATCATAGCCTGGAAAAAATTTTTATCTATTCTTTTGCATACCAGAACACCTGCAACTATCGCCCCGATTCCTGCTCCGTGAAAAGACATGCCTCCATTCATTAAGTTGAATATCTGAAGAGGATTCTGAAGATAATATTCGAAATTATAAATAGAATAGGATTGATTCTTGGGTACTCTATCATTTAATTAAATTGATTTTATTTCTATTTTTCCAGATAGGAACTATAGAGAAAAGAAAATCGGGCGTTTGGATATAAAACCAAACGCCCGACTAAATATGTTCAATATACCAATTTAGTTAGAATTAGTATCCTAGGTCAAGCATTGCGTCAGCGACTTTCTTGAAGCCTGCAATGTTGGAACCCTTTACATAGTCAATGTATCCATCAGCTCTCTTTCCGTATTTGAGGCCTGCTTCATGGATAGCAACCATGATATGTTTTAGCCTGTTATCAACTTCTTCCTGCGGCCATGAAAGTTTCATTCCGTTCTGGCTCATTTCAAGTCCTGATGTAGCTACGCCGCCGGCATTAGCTGCTTTACCTGGAGCAAAGAGAACTTTTGCTTTCTGGAGTGCTATTACTGCATCGGCTGTGCAACCCATGTTTGATGTTTCAACTACATATTTGCAACCATTAGCTATAAGAGCTTTGGCATCATCAGCATTTAGTTCATTCTGGAAAGCGCATGGGAATGCCATATCGACCTTTACTTCCCAAGGTTTCTTTCCTGCAAAGAATTTAGCGCCAAATTCTTTTGCATAAGGTTCTACCACATCGTTATTAGTGGCTCTGAGTTCGAGCAGGTAATCCCATTTTTTCTGAGTATTTACGCCTGCTTCATCAAGGATATATCCATCCGGGCCGGAAATCGCAACAACTTTTGCTCCAAGCTCTGAAGCCTTGATACATACGCCCCAGGCAACATTACCAAATCCCGATACAGCTACTCTCTTACCTTTCATGCTGTCTTTCTGAACTTTCAACATTTCGTCTGCATAATAAACAGAACCATAACCTGTAGCTTCAGGTCTGATAAGCGATCCGCCCCAGTTCATTCCTTTACCAGTAAGAACGCCGGTATTTTCGCTTCTGAGCTTCTTGTACTCTCCATACATATATCCGATTTCTCTGCCGCCAACGCCGATGTCACCAGCCGGCACATCAGTTTCCGGACCGATGTATTTCTGAAGTTCAGACATGAAAGCTCTGCAGAATCTCTTGATTTCTGCGTCAGATTTACCTTTAGGATTAAAGTCAGAACCGCCCTTGCCGCCGCCCATTGGAAGTGTTGTAAGGCTGTTCTTGAATATCTGTTCAAAACCTAGAAATTTAAGTGTGCCGAGAGTTACGCTCGGGTGAAACCTAAGGCCGCCTTTGTATGGCCCTATAGCATTATTAAACTGCACTCTGTGCCCTTTATTCACATGGAGTTCGCCCTTGTCATCTTCCCACTGTACCTTGAAACTGAAAATTCTGTCAGGCTCTGTGATTCTCTCAAGAATTTTTTCTTTCACATAACGGGGATTTTCATTAACAAAGTCGATAACAGTTTCGAGTACTTCCTTTGCTGCTTGAATGAATTCAGGCTGAGCTGGATTTTTTCTTTCGAGTTCTGCCATGAATTTGTTTAATTCGTACATATTCTCCTCCTTATTGTTTGTGTTTAACAGGATTAGTCCCGTAGGCATTAATCTATACCGATTTCTGAGAATTAACAATAGAATTGAAAAATTGAAACTCGATTTTGGTTTCGGGAATAATCAAGCCTTTAAAATATCAGAGCTTGCCATTTTCAATGAATAATATAAATTATGTTTTTCTTACCTTTTTCAGGAGAGATGGCCGAGCGGTCGAAGGCGCAACATTGGAAATGTTGTGTAGGGGTAACTCTACCTAGGGTTCGAATCCCTATCTCTCCGCCATTTTTTTAAACTCTATTTTAAGGTGGCGCTATTATGAAGTCGGGAAATACAAATATTGATAAGCAACTAGAGTTTCTTTTAAGACTGGGTAAAATTGATCCTGAAACAGCCCACCTAAAAATCACCGGACAAGATCCTGTAACGGATTCGCCTTGGCACATAGGAGAAGCTTCAGCAGCAGCTCTTGCAGCTATAAGTTCATGCGTATCAGGAATATGGGATATAAGAAAAGGCAGTAAGCAGAAACAGGAAGTAAATATTAATGTTGCCGAGGCAGCGCTTTCAACTTACAGATGCCACTACATGAAACAGAATGGCTATGCTGTTCCCCTTCCGGATATTGATTACCCTACAGTTGGCCTGTACCCTACCCAAAACAACAAATTTGTTTTTATAAACGGCGGCTATCCGGCGCTGAGAAGAGGAATCCTTCGTATTTTGAATTGCCCCGATGACCCAGATGCCATAGCTTCATCATTGTCGAAATGGAAAGCTGAAGATATTGAAAAAGAAATGCAAAGCAAAGGTTACTGTTGCGCGATGTGCCGTTCTCCAGAAGAGTGGATCCAGTCTGAACAAGGTATGGCTCTGTATAAATCAGTTTATTCCGACGGTTTTATCAGAGCAGTGGAAATAGAGAAAATTTCTGATGGAGTTCCTCAGCCTTTTGCTCCATTAAAGAGTAATTCTATGCCTCTTTCAGGAATAAAAGTCCTTGATATTACTCATGTACTCGCAGGCCCAACATGCGGGATGATGTTAGCAGAACAGGACGCTGCTGTAATAAGGATTAATGGCCCTCAGCTTCCTGTAATTCTTCCTTTCGTAATGGATACAGGACACGGCAAACTAAATACTCAGATTGACTTGAAAACGCAGGAGGGCAAAGACATTCTCTGGAAACTAATTGATAACGGAGCTGATGTGCTTACTTACAGTTTCAGGCCTGAAAAACTGGAATCTTTAGGCTTTTCTCCCAAGACAATTGCAGACAGGCTTTCCCAAAAAGGAAAAGGATTTATATATGCTTCTATAAACTGTTACGGGCACACCGGTCCATGGAAAAATTACCCTGGATGGGAACAGTTAGCGCAGACTGTTACGGGTTTAGCCCATGTACAAGGCGGCGACTCTGCCCCTAAACTGCTCCCGACTTACCCAAATGATTATATTACAGGATATCTTGCGGCTTATGGCATCCTTGCTGCTCTGATAAGAAGAGCTAAAGAAGGCGGAAGTTATCATGTAAAAGTCTCACTGTGCACGACAGCAATGTGGCTTCAGTCCTTTGGAAGAATTGACGCTAAATCCCTGCCTCCTCCAAAAATAGATGACTCCATGATAAAAAGAATACTCATCTCAAACGAATCGACCGGGTACGGTGCTATGAGCTATTTCGGTCATCCAATAAAGTATTCCGCGACAAAAGCGCATTGGAATCGCCCAACTGTCCCGATTGGATTGAACAAGCCGGAATGGCCAGATTAAATTAATGAGACTTCAATAGAGGAAAGGCTTTGTGAATTTCTGAAGGAGCGACTGCAAAATTCAATCCCTGAGCTGTTTCTACCCCGGATTTGACAACCCCTACAACTTTACCGGTTTTTATATTTATCAATGGCCCTCCACTATTTCCTGGATTAAGCGCGGCATCAGTCTGTATCACATCTCCGCGGTTTGCGCTGACAATACCTTCTGTAATTGTCCACTCAAGTTCCATCGGAGTGCCAATGGCAATTACTTTGTCTCCTGCTCTGACATTAGAGCTCTCCTCAAGTTTAAGAGCCGGAAATGTGGTTCCTGATATTTTAAGCAGCGCAAGATCCTGTTTTTTGTCTACCCCAATAAGCTGCGCCGAAAAAGTCTGCTTATCATGGTTTGTAACTGTAATTTTCTTTGCATCCTTTATTACATGTTCATTAGTAATTATGTAGCCGTCTTTAGTAACAAAAAAACCTGAACCAAAGAAATTGTTATCTGATTTCACTATTAATACTGAATCATAAAATGTATCATATTTTGATATTGGCACGATCTCGTCCAGAAGAGCCAATGAACGGGAATAATAGTCATACTGATTTTGTTTAGAAGTTATTTCGGCACTAAGAGCAGATACTCTATACTCATATTTTTTATTTAAATACTTCAGTTTTGACTCAGCCTTCTTAATATCCTTCTGACATGATTTTATAGTTGTTTGATCATAAGATACAGTCATAGACTGACCTGAGGAATTTGTATAGGTTTTAGGTGTTTTTAGTTCAGACAGTCGCTCCTTGAGCGTTTTAATTTCTCCTTCAATCGCCGATATTTCTTCTGACATCGGAAGCAGTTTCTCTTTTAGATCGGAAATTTGCCTATCCAGATCTGAAAGATATTTGAATGCATTGACCTGAGAAGAGGCAATACATACATCATCCTTACAAAGAACATATTTATCGTAGCCCAGGTAGACTTTTCTTTTATATTCATCGCCTATTCTGTAAGGAGTTCTGGCATCAATATTATAAAAGAGTCCATTAGGAACAATCACAGGTTTTCCTAAAGTTAATATTTTCTGCTTAATATCTTCAGCTTCGGAATTTGTTTGACCCATAAAAAGAGTTTTTTTTATCTCTCTTGCTTGTGCTGCCGTGTCTATGCTATACTCATATTTTAGCTGATCCTGCTGGTTCATTTTAGAAAAAGGAATTGATGTTACAGTCCTATATTCTGAATCAAGGCGCTTAAGATATGAAATTTCTATGCCTGAAGATGTCTGCCGGATTATTTGGATATCATGATAAGTTCTACCGTCTTTAGTAACAATAGAATTACTATCTGCATATAGAAATACTGAACTAACTATCAGCAATACAGCAAATAATATTAATTTATACATTTCATATCCAAGTAAGTTTTTATAAAAAATAATAGTCCTTTTTAACGCAAAACGAACTAGTCCTTTTTATAAAATTTGAAATAATCGCAGTTTTTAGTCTTCCTTGATTATTCGAAAATGCGTGATAAACGCAATCTCAGGTTTTCTGTATCTTCTTCATTAGCGAAGTTTTCTGATTTTGTTTATTAGATTGCCAACGCAGTTAAACTATAGCTACTGAAAGTATTGATGATAAATTTTAGCTAAAAGCAATACTCCTCTACTTATTATTTTTTATTTTTGCTATAATTAACTAAAATTGAATATGATACATACATAATACTATTAATAAAATAGGTGATTTATGATTAAGTTAATAAAAACTCTAAGCACTATTGTTGTACTATTTGTATTTATTCTTGCATTTAATAACTCTTATGCCGATACAAATAAAAAAACAGCAGAGTACACAATAATTATATATCTGAATGGCTGCGATCTTGAAAATGGAATAGATCTAACTACAGGCGAATACAATAAAGAGGCCACCAACGCACTGAACGCTATAATTTCGACACACTTCAATGATTCCAAAATTAATATCATAGCTGTTACCGGCGGGACTAATAAATGGGTTTTACCTTCGCCTAGAATAAGTACTGCTCATTGCCAAGCATGGAGGATATATGGAGAAAGAGAAGCATCCATGGAACTACTGGGAAATACTGACCCATCAATGAAAATGATGGATAAAAATACACTTACTGCCTATGTACAAAATATTATAAAAGACTTTCCCGCGAAAAAATATGTTCTGATTTTCTGGGATCATGGAGCTGGTCCTATAGGAGGCTATGGGAGCGACCAACTCGATGACGGCAAATCACTAAGCATCTCTGATATTGCTGACGCCCTAAAAACTGCACTTAAGGGGGAAAAAATCGATATGGTAATTTTTGCATGTTGTCTAATGGGTAATTTTGAGACGGCATACAAGCTTAAAGATTATGCCAATTATATGATTGGCTCAGAAGAAATAGAATATGGGGATGCTTTTGAAAAAACCTTAAAATCACTCAATGAAAACCCATCCATGCATCCAACACAATTTGGTAAATATTTCATCGACTGGAATTTCGAAAATTATGACGGCAGGCCATACACATATTCTTTAATAGACTTATCCAAAATTGGAGACATTAGAAGCAATTGGGATTTAATGATTCAAAAAATTGAAGAACAAATGAAAACCAAAGGCAAGAAAGGAGCCGATGCCTATCGTAATCTAGCTATAGCCAGAGCTTTTTCAGAATCTTACAATGAACAAGACAGAGCTTCTCACGGCACTACTGACATGTACGATCTGGCAGATCTTATTTCTGAAAAGTGCAAGATAGATACAACTTCTTTGAAAAAATCAATTAAAGACACCGTTGTATATAATAAAAAATGCAATTACCGACCTTACTCCAATGGGCTTTCAATATTTTTTGTTGATAAGAAACTTGATAAAAACCTTTCTCTTAATGACAACTTGCAGAAATACGCTCCATCATGCTTTTCAAAACACTATTATGATTTCATTACCAGCTACTACAATAAGCTTTTTATCCAGAATCCCACAAACTTAATCGGCGATATAGCTCTTGCAAATAAATACATTATTGACCTCAATCCTAAATCTTACCCTCCCCATTATTTTATTAAAGTAGATCAGCAAGATATTGAACTGGTAAATCAAATATATTTTTTAATCGGCAAATTTGAAGGAAAAGGAAAGAACAGGTATTTCGTACCGCTTAGTATAGACCCAGATATTGATTTTGATCTGGAATCTGGAGACATAACTCTTGCAGTTACAGGCAAACAGTATTGCATTGGTGGAGAACCAGTTCCAATATACTGGGATAACGATGTAAATAAAGGAAAAAACAATGGTACAAACTTTGATTACAAACCATTGGGTTATTTTGCCGTTAAATATAAAGGCAACACAGTATTCCTCGTAGTTAAAGAAAACTCTAACGAAAAAGATCCAACTAAGAGCAACGCTCAAATTATCGGTATATGGGACAGCAAAGAAGACAACGGAAAAGTTATCCCTCATCTGTCATGGCTTGGAACTCCTCCAAAAAGGGGTGACAAAATAAACTTACTATATAACATGGGTGGGAAATATATGCCAGGGCCGGAAGTTACCCTTGACAGCCTTACCATAAGCAAGAGTTGCCTACCCAACGGAGAATATTCAGGTATTTTCTATCTGGAAGATGTAGTCGGACGCAAAGTATGGTCAGCCTATAAGAGTTTTAATATCAAGAGCAGTCTGGAAATCAAAGATTCTCAATCAGCTGAAAATGATGAAGATAATATGCCTGATGAAGCTAATTTGGATTATATTTTCTAAAGGAAAGCATATGAGAATAATATTTTTATTACTTTTGCCGTTTATTATAGCCAGCAGTGTGATTTACGCAGAATCCGACAAGGGACAGCATCAGGGAGTTTACGCCCAGATTGACACCAAAAAAGATATTCAAGTCATAGATTTATTACTGAATGGCAATAAAGAAGAACAAAATCAGACAGCCAAAAAGATAGTTGAACACTCAGATCAATATTGTCCCGCAGTTTTATTTTATCTTGCCAGGTATTTCTTTTATCAGAATAAGGACGAAGATGCCATTTTCTGGTTATATGCTGCGAGAATCAGAATTTTGTTTGACATAAAGAGATGCACTGATCTAACAGTGGAAGACTCATCCGAGGCAATGAGTTATCAAATGCCAAATCTACTTAGAATTATTCAATTTGAAAACATTGATAATTCTAAGGTTTTATTTAAAAAGGCATTAGAATGGGATAAACAAACTCCCCATAACTATGATCCGGCATGGATAGCGCTCCACGGGATGGGAGTTTTTTTGCCAACTAGCGATAAAACAACACTTGAATCCCTTAATATCCCGAAAGAGCAATGGACATCCCTAGCTGAAGAAAATAGAAACGATTATCTGCAAGATTACATGGAATACATGGATGGGATTACTCCTGAACAACTTACACTTATGAAAAAGAAAATTCAGGAACTAAGAAAAGAAGAAGCAAATAATAAATGAGTTAAGCAAATCTAACTGCTGAAGCCTTGAATCCGGCGTAAACAGTCTGTTTTAACTGAAGATTCATCTTTTTAAATGACCCGTAAGTAATAAGTGATGATATGTCCAATCCTCCAATATCCACAGTTATTTCCACGCCGTTAACTGCATTTTCGATATCCGTAATGACTCCATGAAATATATTCCTTACACTGGACTCAATCTTGTCCAAAGAAAGAATCACATCCTCGCTTCTGATAGTTAAGCTGTACTCTTCCTGGGTAAATATTTCCGGTTTCGGAACACTGAAATATAAATAGTTTTCATCTTCATTGATTACTTCAAATTTACAGATATCAGAGTCGTCTGATTTAGAGATATGGCCTCTATAGAAGTTTTTAATGCCTATAAACTTGGCTATAAAAGAAGACTTAGGGTGTCTAAAAACCTCCTGGGGTTTCCCTTCCTGAGTAATAAGCCCCTCTTCTATTACCGAGATTCTTGTAGATAAAGCCAAGGCTTCCTCATAGTCGTGAGTCACATGAATTACAGTCATAGGCTTATTTTTATTGCTTTCTCCGAAATAAACTATTCCCTGATTTATTTTCCTGAGCAGACTTCGGATTTCATATTTGGACTGAGCATCAAGAGAAGAAAGAGGTTCGTCAAGAAGAAGACATGAAGGATTGGTAACAAGTGTCCTGACAAGCGCGACCCTATGAGATTCTCCTAAAGACAGAGAAAGGGGAAATCTTTCCATAAGATGAAGGATGTTAAGAAAATCCGATAAATTATCGATATTACTTTGCTGCAAAATTCTTTCTTTTGAATTGAGGGCAAATTTTATATTCTCTCTGACAGTCATATGGGGAAATAGAGACTGGTTCTGAAATACAAATCCTATTCTCCTCTTATGGATAGGAAGAGAAGTTATGTCTCTGCCATTAATAATGACTTTTCCGGATGAAGGTTTCTGCAAACCTGCAATGATTTCAAGTATCAGGCTCTTTCCTGAACCGGATCTGCCTAAAAGCACATAGTATTCACCATTGGAAACCTCAATATTCACATCCTTAAGAGCAAACCCTGTAAACTTTTTATTTATCGCTTCAAGTCTTATCACTTTCCTCACCCATACCTTGAATAGTCAGAAGATTTTCTGGTTTTGCCTGAAAGCATCCGGAAGAGTATAAAGACTATTATACAGATTATTATAAATAAGACAGAAACAGGCTGTGCGTATTTAAGGCCGAAAGTATTGAATCTGTCAAAAATCAATACCGAAGTAACCATCGGGTGGTATGCTATTATTACAACAGCTCCGAATTCGCTTAAACCCCTGCCCCACATCATGACGAAACCTGACAGTATCGCCCTCCATGCAAGAGGCAGGCTTATCCTGAAAAACACTTTTGAAGGAGACGCTCCAAGCGTATAGGCAGCTTTCTCAAGCTGCACAGGAACAGCTTCAAATCCATCTCTGGCAGCATTTATAAGATACGGAAGACTTATAAATGCCATAGCTATCATTATCCCTGAGGGATGGTCAATAAAACTTAAACCTAAATATTCAGAACAGAAACTGCCAAAAGGAGAACCTCTTGCTATTATTCCTAATATTGCAATACCGGCTGCAGAATGAGGAATCATAACGGGGATATCTATCAAACCGCACAGAAGTTTCTTCAAAGGAAAATTGTTTCTTGCCAGAAAATATGAAAACGGAATAGCCAAAATGGAAAATAAAAAAGTTGTCAGAATAGATGTCCATAATGTTAGCCAGATACTCTCATAAACCTCTTTGTCTTTGGCAGTTTCAACAAGTGTTCCGAATTGCGAGCTAAGCCCCATGGAAACCAGAGGCGCGAGAATAAAAAGCATCACCAGTCCTCCAAAGAGGATAAGAAGAAGTCTGAATGGATTGAAATTATTCATAATTTAAAATCCGAAATTCGAACCTATAAACACTAAACAAATTCTAATTCATAAATCTCAAACTGATCCGCTTTTCTGCAATATTGAACCAAAAATCTTCATCAACTCTGTTGATTCAACAATTAAATCTCTCCGTTGTCTATCCAAATCTGTATTATTTCCAACATCTATAAGTTCAAGCCAAAATATTGACTCTTTGGCTTCTTTTCTGGATATTCTTATCCTCATAAAGAAATCTCTTTTCCCTAGTGATTCATTTGCTTCTCTGTAATTTGCGCCAATTGAGCCTGAAGAACGAATCAGGTGCTTTGCATCTTCAATATTTGCTAAATTTCTTGGAAGCGCCTTAACGAAACTTCTGATACTTTTAGCAAAAACTAATGTTCTTTCTTCAAGATCATATAATTTTCGTTTTTCTTCCATTGTTTATAAATTTTGAATTTAATATTTGTTTAGAGTTTAGTGTTTAGTGTTTAGTGTTTAGGATTTACTCAGAAGCGTATTGCTTCAAAGGTTGCGGTAACTCTTTATAAGTCGATGTAGGACTGGGAACGACAGATGGCTGTCCATTGTCTTCCATTATTTTAAGACCGCCGTTTTTGCTCAGAACAAATTTGACAAACTTCATAGCAAGCTCAGGATTCGGCGCATTCTTAGGGATAGTCAAACCGTAGGTCATAGGCTCTCCTTTCTGATTAATAACCGAGCCTGGCTTATTTCCGGTAATATCAAGAGAAACCTGAGCATAATACTTTTCGAATTTTGAATCGCCAAGGTTTATCTCAGGAGGAAGTTCGACAAACTTAAAACCATGCTGTATGGCTACAGAACGATAGAGGGAAATATAGTCTAACTGTCCGACCTGAAGCAATGATATTAAATCTACCTCTTTCGATCTCATAAGAACATCTTTAGATTTTTTATTATGAACAATCGCGTCATAAAGTCCCGGGTCTTTGTAGTATATTGCAGCAAGTTTCAGAGTAAGCAGAGCTCTGTATCCGCATGGATCATCATTAGGATTGGATCTGCCGCAGACTACATCGGGTTTTTCCAGTATCTTATACCAGTTGCTGTCATTGATTTCAGATGCGTATTTTGATTTATCCGTATATACAATAGCCATCTGGTTGGAAGCAAATTTTATGCACCAGTCTGCATACTTCGGAACAAGTATATCGTCAATCACCTTATAATCAGCGGACATAAAAACATCGCAGGGTTTATTAAGGTCGGAAATCTTTCTTGCGCACATCACGCTTCCGTCAGCTTCACTAATAATATTGGCACCTGGGTTCTCTTTCTCAAATGCTTCTTTCATCTGTTTAACTGGCAAACTCAGACTTCCTGCATGGAAAATTATTAAATCTTTCTTTGCTTCTTGTGCATTTTCTTTTGAGCATGATACGACTAAAAGCGTTGCCAGACATGACAAAACTGTTAATGCTGTTTTAAACTTAGACATTGTGTTTTCCTTCTGTCTTGTCTTATTATTTTATCTTAATGCTGTTTAAAATATCGTAGGCAAATAGCCATGAACAGGAAATAATTGATAGTAAAAATAATGACACAATTCCACAACTTTTCATCGCCGCTCCTTTATTTTATTGCAGCACTATCGTTCCGAATAGTCTTTCAAAGTAGCACATTCGTCCCGAATGTGTATTTTTACACAGTCCAGAGGCCTATGCTACATTTACATTTTTTCGCTGATTATAAAACCTTGAGGCAGGTTGTAACCGTGCGCTGCAAGCAACCCTTTCAGGATATCCGGTCTGTCTGTGATTATCCCGTCAACTTTCCAGTCTATCATTTTTTCTACAGTCTTGTAGTCGAACTCGCTTCCTTCTTCTTCCGGCCAGCCCCAAACTACTACTTTAAGCCCAAGTTTATGCGCTTCATCAAGATCTTTTTTTGTTAAATCTGCTTCAAATGGTTCCCAGCAATAACCGCCGCAATGTTTAACCATTTTAGGAAGGGAATAATCATAATCCTTTGGTTTGAGCCCTGCAATCCATGTGCCTTTTTCTGTATCGTCCATTACTTCTGTTGTATGGTCTGAAAGATAAGCTGTTTTTATTTCTGGATCGAGTTTATTGAGTTCAATCAGGCACTGCCAGTCAAAAGCCTGAACTTCTGTCCTGTCTATAATGCCTTCTTCTTTCATAAGTTTGTAAAGAGCTTCGGCAAACTCCTTAGGCGTGGCAGTTAATTGGGGTTTTGTCGGATCATTTTTGATTTCTATCTGAAAACCTACTTTGTCTCCAGCAACCTTCTTCACATAATCAACCACTCCCTTAAGAGTCGGAATACAAGTATCAACCGACCTCTGATGAGGAAAATATGAACCGTATTTCGAACCAGGCTTAAGCTTTCCGACATTATATTTCTGCAATTCCTCAAATGTCATTGAATGTATCGGAATAGCTTCAGTAACCCATTTACCATTCTCGTCTCTGGTCAGATTCGGATTCAACCCAAGGTCATGAGTAATGACAATTACACCATCCTTTGTCATGCCGATGTCCATATCTACATAATCAGCGCCAAGGCGAAGAGTTTCTACATAGGCTGGCATCGTCTGTTCAGGCATTAAACCGCGAGCTGCCCTGTGCGAATAGACTTGAATAGTTTCGCCATTAGTTGGTACGCCATTGTATTTAACTACTGAACTTTCATCTGCAAGGCAAACTATTGCCGACATAAGAATGGTTCCTGCGCATAAAGTTTTTTTCAAATTCATAAACTGCTCCTGATTTTATTTTTATTTTGTAGATTGCCTAACTGAAAGTTTAGCCTATTCATGATAAAATGAATATCATGAAAATAGATTTCAAAAAGAAATGGACAGCAAAAATATGTTTAAAGACAATGTTAATATAAGCAGATTCGAACCTCTTCTTTCCCCGCTTGAACTCAAGTCCAAGCTCCCTATGTCTGGACAGGCTGCAGAAAGCGTGACACGACACAGGAAGTTGATTCAGAACATAATGGATAAAAAGCTCGATAAATTTATTGCAATAGTCGGCCCCTGCTCTATCCACAGCGTGGATGAAGCTCTGGAATACGCAAGAAAATTATACGATTTGAGCAGGAAAATAGAAGACAAAATATTCACTATAATGAGAGTCTATTTTGAGAAACCAAGAACCACCATAGGATGGAAAGGACTCATCTACGACCCTGAATTAAATGAATCCTGCAATATGGCTGCTGGTCTTGACAGAGCCAGAAGACTACTCCTTAAGATAGACGAAATCGGACTTGCCACAGCTACTGAAATCCTGGATCCCGTAACTGCACAATACATTGCTGACCTGATAACATGGGCTGCCATCGGAGCCAGAACCACTGAATCCCAGACGCATAGGCAATTAGCAAGCGGCCTTTCAATGCCGGTTGGATTTAAAAATACTACAGACGGAAGTATTAAAACTGCAGTAGAAGCGATTCAGTCAGCTGTTCATAACCACGCTTTCCTTGGATTGCTTGAAGATGGAAGAAGCGGCATATTCCATACAAAAGGAAATCAATATGCTCATATAGTTCTAAGAGGCGGAGCAAACGGCCCGAATTATACTTCAGAATACATAGCTTACACAAGAGAGCTCCTAAAAAGAATGAAACTCAAGGAGAATATCATAGTTGACTGCAGTCATGCAAACTCCAACAAAGATGCTTTCAGGCAAAAAGATGTCCTTAACGATATTGTAAAACAGAAAATTGCAGGAGAAAAAAGCATAATCGGAGCAATGATAGAAAGTAATCTTATTCACGGCAAACAGAACCACAGCTCTAAAGTAAAACTTCAATACGGAGTATCTATTACAGACGAATGCCTGGGCTGGGATGACACCGAAGCCCTACTTCTTAGTATTCATTCAAAACTTTGATATTCAGATTTTCCATTTTCACTTTTACCTATTGCATTAATCTTGTCATATGATTATGATATTGAAATAATCAAAATAAGCGCAGTAAATGCATAATAGGGAAAACGGTGCGAATCCGTTGCGGACCCGCCGCTGTAACCGGGAATGAAAGCCACATGCCACTGCAGAGGAAAAAACTGCGGGAAGGCCGGCAAGTAAAGTGATCCGGAAGCCAGAAGACCTGCTTATTGTTCAATGTTATATTTCCCCGAGGTTGGGAGATATTAGCTTGAGAAGATAAAAAACGCTATCTTTTCAGTTGCTTAACAACTGAAGATAGCGTTTTTTTTTAGATAAACCAGGAGAAGACATGAATCGAACACTTCCAAAAATAAAATCCATAAAAATATTGATTTTAACTCTGCTTCCAATATATCTTATATTTCTTTCTTCATGCGAAAAACAGCATACAACTCCCGGCATTACCGCACTGAATGTTCAGACTGAAGAAGCAATAGAAAAAGATATTCCTATCTATATTGATTCATTCGGCAATCTAACTGAATCTCAGAATGTAAATGTAAAACCTGAAGTCTCAGGAAAGATAAATCAGATTCTTTTCACAAAAGCTGCAGATGTAAAAACCGGAGAACTTCTCGTAACCCTTGATACTGCAATTTATGAAGCAAACTGTCTTAGCGACAAGGCAGTAGTCGAAGAAGACATGGCTGATGCTGAATTTAAAAAATACCTTTTTGACAAAAATGCTCCGCTTGTCGAAAAAGGCGCAATGGCAAAACAGGACTTTCAGAAGATGAAGACTGACCTGGAATCTTCGCTAGCCAAACTTGAAACGGACAAAGCTAAGCTGCTTTTGGATAAAATTAATCTGGATCACTGCTACATTCGTTCTCCTATAGATGGTGTAATAGGAATTAATAATGTAGATATTGGCAACTATGTGACAACTTCCGATGTGCTCTTTAACATTAAAGACATAAGTAAACTCTACATAGACTTTGCTCTTCCGGAAAAAGATATAGCTAGACTCAAAAAAGCAATGACTGAAGGATCTCTGAAAATCATGATTTACATTATGAAGGAGACAAATTCTTATGTAACCAAAAAAGACCACTACGAAGGAACGCTCACTTTTTTAAACAATACAGCAGATCCTCAGACAGGCACTATCCCGTTAAGAGCTGAAGTGGACAACTCCTCTAACAATCTGCTCCCTGGACAGTTTGCAGATATAAAACTCATTATAGGAACAAGAGCCAATGCTGTACTTGTTCCGAAAGAAGCAGTCCAACTAGGACCCGAAGGCCGTTACCTCTATAAAATAAATAAGGACAATATTGCAGAAACAGTTGAAGTTAGCACTCTCGAAATTTATGAAAATTATTTCGTGCTCTCTGGAAAATCAGGCATATCCAAAGGCGATAGAATAGTCACAGTCGGGCTCCAGAATCTTTATTCAGGCGCAAAAGTAAATGTAATTACTGATGATTCAAAACCAGATACAGCCACAATAAAAGGATAAAAATGAACTTCTCAGAAATTTTCATCAGACGGCCTGTAGCGACTATTCTGATAATGGTAGCAGTAGTTGTTTTCGGTATAGCGACATATTTCAGATTGCCTGTCTCAGACCTTCCTACTATTGAATATCCCGTAGTAACCATTTGGGCTTTTAACAGCGGAGCCAGCCCGGAATCTATGGCTACATCAGTGGCAAATCCGATAGAAAAGCAGTGCATGCAGATTTCAGGCATTGAAAATATCCTTTCAGTAAATACCGATGGCTGGTCAAAAATAATGCTCACATTCCAGCCTGATTTGAAGGTAAATGAACTCATCCCTGATATTCAAAGCGCAATTTCAAAATCCATGCAATATCTCCCTAAAAGCGTTCTTGAGCCGACTTTCTCCAAATACAATCCTTCCGATAGACCGATAATGTATATAATGGCATACTCAGACAAGCTCTCAAGGTCTAAACTCTACGATATAGTCAACGATAGGATAGTTCAGCCGATGACCATGCTAGACGGCGTATCAAAAGTAGACATAAACGGCGCGTCTTATGCTGTAAGAGTCGATGTAGATCCGAAACTTATGTCTTCAATGGGTGTAACCTTAAATGATGTCAACAATGCGATTAATGCCCAGAATATCATGTCATCCGGAGGAACCATAAGCAATAATTCACAGACCTATACTATCGAGGCAGATGCCCAGCTGAAAAAACCTATCGATTATAATGAGCTTATAGTTAAATATGAGAACAATCGACCGGTCAGAATAAAAGACATAGGAAAAGCCACTTTCTCTTCCGAAAACAGAAATTTCTGCATGGATTATTATAAAAAAGGTCAAAAACCTATCAAAAATCCCATTATGCTGGCTCTCACAAAGAAATCAGACGCAAATACCGTTGAACTTTCCAAGGCTGTTCAAGAACTGCTGGCAAAGGCAACGGCTCAGATGCCTAAAGATGTCAGAGTCGAGATAGTTCAGGATTCATCCAAAACCATAATCAGATCTATAGCTGATGTCGAAACGACGCTAATCCTCGCTTTTATATTCGTCCTGATTGTTATTTACATTTTCCTTGGAAAAATCAAAGACACTATAATCCCGGGAATAACTCTTCCGATTACTATCGTATTTACCTTCCTTGTAATGTATTTCCTGGGCTACTCCATAGACAATCTCTCTCTGATGGCAATTATTCTTGCTATAGGATTCATCGTTGATGATTCAATCGTCGTCCTCGAAAATACTGTCCGCCATGTTGAAAATGGCCAGTCTCCATTCCAGGCCTCTATCAACAGCGCCAAAGAAATTATGCCTTCTATTATTTCAATGACTGTTTCGCTCGCAATAGTTTTCCTCCCCATAGTATTTATGCCGGGAATAGTGGGAAAAACTTTCAGAGAATTTTCTATAACGGTAATAATAACTATCTTTGCTTCCTGTCTGCTCTCTCTGACTCTTACTCCAATGATGAGCGCATATATGCTTTCTCCTTTTTCTCCCTTCAAAAAAAATAAATTTGAAATTTTTAAGGATAGATTTCTTGGGAAAATAATTTCAGCTTACTCAAAATCCCTTAATATATTTCTGGATAAGCCTTCAATAGCTTTCTTGCTCTGGGCTATTTGCATAGCAGGGACAGTCATTTTCTATATTTGGACTCCGAAAAATTTCATACCGCTAGGCGACAGCGGAATTATAATCGGGCAGATAAAAGGCCCTCTTGGTATCTCCGCCCCTCAAATGCAAAAGTTCCAATCATACCTTGATCAGGATATGAATAAAGATCCAAATATTGACCGCTTTTTCACCATAACTGGTTCCAGTGAAGGAGCTGATCAGTCCGGCGGATTTATGCTGGCTATGCTCAAAGATCCTTCAAAACGGCCGAGCATGAATACCGTTATTAGTAATATGCGAAATTATATTTCTGAGATTCCTTACAATATAGCCTCAGTTTACCTGCTGCCGAAACCAGTTCTTTCTATTGCCACGGGAGCCAAGAGCACAGCACAGGGAGCACAATATTCCTACCTTGTTACCGGTATCGACGAAAACGAAGTTGATAAATACGCTGGGATATTGCTGGATAAAATGCAGGAAGACAAACGCTTCACTGATGTACAGACAGATGTCGAACTTAATATGCCGGTAATAAAACTCTCAATTCTGAGACAGAAAGCTTCCAGCCTGGGAGTCGACGCGTCCAATATTGAACAAACAATTACATCAGCTTTCAGCCATTATGCCTTCACTCAGTTCAATAAGGGCACAAATACTTATGACGTAATACTTGAAGCAAAGGAAGAATACGCTCTTTCTCCTGACGCGCTGGACAATATCTATGTAAAATCCTCTACGACAGGTAAACTTATTCCTCTTTCGACAATTACGCAGTGGTATACCACAGTGACACCTTCAACGGTAACTCATTATCAGCAATTGGCTGCCGCGACAATCTCTTTCAACATTGCCACAGGGGTAAGCATGGAAGAAGCTGCCAATGCAATAAAAAAATATACCGCATCAATTTTCCCCTCTGAAATTGGAGGTTTATTCCAGGGGGAAATCCAGCAGTTCCTAGATACTATCAAAAGTTTTCTTATCCTGATTCTCATTGCGGTATTTCTTAAATATATTGTTTTGGGAATTCTCTATGAAAGCTTCATACACCCCTTCACTGTTTTAACCACTCTTCCCACCGCTACAGTTGGCGGGATAGGGACGCTTTTACTTTTTGGAGCCGACCTCTCATTATATGCCTATGTAGGCATATTCCTTCTTTTAGGCATAGTCGCGAAAAACGGTATTATGATGGTAGATTTTGCCATTCAGCAGATGAAGAAGAAAGTTCCTCCAAGGGAAGCAATTCACAATGCCTGCCTTGTAAGATTCAGACCCATTTTAATGACAGGGCTTACCACGATAATGGGCGCTATTCCAATCGCTCTTGGATACGGAACAGACGGTTCTGTAAGGCGTTCTCTCGGGCTTATCATTGTCGGCGGAATGATTTTCTCGCAAATAATTACTCTTTATATCACTCCCGGCGTTTTCATCGCCATGCAGAGAGTTCATGAAAAATTCATCTCAAGAAAAAACAGGCCAATGTAAAAGCTCCTTCAATCTCACAAACAAGCAATTATAAAGCGAAACAAAAAATATTAAATCTTAAGTTCCTCTTCTTGATTAGAAATTCAAAGAGAGCAGACTATAGGCACATTCTCATGCAAATTACTTCTATGGGAACAATCTGAAAGATAAGGGGGGGGGGAAAAGGGATATGCTTAGCATATTTGAAATTTTATTTGCATCCATAAGCGCAATTCTAGGTTCAGGCTGGCTATTTGCAGCAGCATATACATTTTCCTATTCTGGTTCGGCTTCTTTAATCTCATGAATATTGGGGGCAGTTCTGGTAATTATAATTGCTTTTGTATTCCCCGAAATCTGCACAATGATTCCTATTATAGGTTCGAGCGCCAGAATACCTTATCTTTCACATGGCGTTTTTCTGAGCTTTATTTATGCATTCTTTGTTTTACTATCATAAGCGTTTATTCGGTAAGATGGATTATTAAGGCTAACAGCTATATCACAGTAATAAAAATAATTCTGCCTATTACGATTTCTCTCTTTATTATCTTTCATATAATTTTCTATCATATTGGCACGACGAAAATCAGCATAGTAATGCCTCGGGGAAACTTTGGAGTGCTTACCGCAATATCTACAGGCGGAATCTTCTTTGCTTTTAACGGTTTTAAACTTGCCGCGCGGAACTCGCAGGAGACGCAAAAAATCCGAGAGTGGCTTTACCAGTAGCAATTATAGTGTCTGTAACAATCTGCCTTGGGATTTACCTGCTGCTGCAATATGCTTTTATGTTTTATATGTCTCACGATTCACTGGGAGGCCAGCATATTATTGAAGGATATGTTCCACTGGCAATATTGTTTGTTTTTAGCATTTTATCTTTGTAATATCAGTTGCTTCATCTATGCCGAAAAACAAAATATTTTTGATTTTTGATTTGCTAAAGAAAAAGACAGAGGCATTTTAAGAGTCCTTTTCAGAACGACTGCGATAAAACAAAGTTGAAAACTGAAAAGAATCAAAAGATCTTTGAAAATTTGAG
>Ga0209417_1001398_pt1 | contig 44484 bp, 37 predicted proteins | sample RifGroF2_FD_184002 | JGI IMG/M metagenome (GOLD analysis project Ga0209417, IMG submission 184002) | Groundwater microbial communities from Rifle, Colorado, USA - Groundwater F2 (SPAdes) (version 2) | ecosystem: Environmental > Aquatic > Deep subsurface > Groundwater | place: Rifle, Colorado...
CATCTTGATGGCCTCAAACAGAGAAAAAACTCCAGGATTAGGAACATTCTCACCAACAACTCTTACTCGAGCAGCTGTGATTTCATTATTCATTCTTGGACCATCATCTTTAGAACCACCTGCATGTTGTCTGTTCTGCGTTACGGTTCGGTTCTGACTGGGTGTCCGTTTGATAAATCCTCCCGGGCGAGGTTTAAAAGGTGTAGCGATAAGTAAATCCTCCTATTTTTTAGTTATTAATCTATCTGTTGTTTAATCTCTTTTTCAATAAACATAGTGAACTCTTCAACTGACATAACCTGACCCTTGTCTCCCTCTCCCTGTTTACGGACAGAAATGGTACCAGATTCAACCTCTTTTTCACCAACAATCAAGAGGAATGGAACTCTTTTAAGCTCATTCTCCCTGATTTTCTTACCGATAGTTTCGTTCCGGTCGTCAATTGAGGCGCGAATATCGTTATTATTGAGTAAATCTACAACTTTTTTTGCATAATCGTTGTATTTTTCACTGATAGGGATGATTACAGCCTGTTCCGGAGCAAGCCATAAAGGAAACTTACCAGCAGTATGTTCCAATAAAACTGCTATAAATCTCTCCATAGATCCGAATGGTGCTCTATGAATCATTACAGGACGATACTTCTTGTCATCTGCTCCAACATATTCAAGTTCAAATCTTTCAGGAAGATTATAATCAACCTGAATAGTTCCTAACTGCCATTTTCTACCTATAGCATCTTTTACCATGAAATCTAGCTTAGGCCCGTAAAATGCGGCTTCGCCCAATTCAATAACAGTCTTTAGCCCCTTTTCGGCAGATGCTTCAATAATAGCACTCTCAGCCTTATCCCAGTTTTCATCAGTACCAATATATTTTTCTCTGTCATTAGGGTCCCTTAGAGAAATCTGAGCAGTATAATCCTTGAAATCCAAGGTCTTAAAGATATATAATACAATATCGATAACTTTAAGGAACTCCTCTTTTAACTGATCGGGACGGCAAAATATATGTGCGTCATCCTGTGTGAATCCCCTTACACGGGTCAATCCGTGAAGTTCTCCGCTCTGTTCGTAACGATATACTGTTCCAAACTCTGCTAGTCTCAGAGGCATGTCCTTATATGAACGAGGCTTAGTTTTGTATATTTCGCAATGGTGTGGACAGTTCATGGGTTTTAGCAAAAACTCCTCACCCTCCTGAGGAGTGTGAATAGGTTGAAAGGAGTCCTTACCATATTTGGCATAGTGGCCAGATGTTACATAAAGTTCTTTTTGACCGATATGTGGAGTGATTACCGGAAGATATCCCCCTTTCTTCTGAACTGCTTTCAGAAAGTTCTCAAGTCTCTCTCTTAGCATGGCTCCTCTTGGCAGCCATAACGGCAGACCTTGTCCTACCCTTTGAGAAAATGCAAAAAGTTCAAGTTCCTTACCCAATTTTCTATGGTCACGTTTTTTAGCCTCTTCAAGCATAAGAAGATATTCGTCAAGCAGCTTCTTTTGAGGAAATGTGACACCATAGATACGGGTCAGCATTTTGTTTTTTTCGTTCCCCCTCCAGTATGCACCAGCTATCGATGTCAGTTTTACAGCTTTTATCAAAGATGTATCTACAAGGTGTGGCCCCCTGCAAAGGTCAGTAAAGGAGCCAATTGTATAAAACGAAATTGTTCCGTCCGTCAAATCTTTTATAAGCTCGCATTTATACTCGTCACCTTTTTTTGTATAAGTTGCCATAGCTTCTGCCTTGCTGACATCCTTTCTTACAAAAGATTGTTTTTCGCGTGCAAGCTCAAGCATCTTATTCTCAATTTTGATAAGATCAGATTCTGTAATAGTCTTTTCTCCCAAATCTACATCATAATAAAACCCCACCTCTATGGAAGGCCCTATACCAAACTTTATACCCGGATACAGAAGTTCAAGAGCTTCTGCCATAAGATGTGACGATGAGTGCCAGAAAGTACTCTTTGCCTCCTGATCATCCCATTTATGAAGTTTTATTGATGAGTCTTCATTAATTGGCTTGTTGAGTTCAAAAATGACTGAGTTTACAGAAGCTGCAAGAATTTCCTGCGCCAGTCTGGGGCTTATGCTGTTTGCGATATCGTATGCAGTCACCCCTCTTTCAAAGGCACGGACACTACCGTCCGGAAATGTAATATTGATCATAATTGTTTTCTGAATTCAATTGGACGTCAAAGGTAACTATTTTTTATTAAACTTTAAATTTTGGTTAGTATTCATTTTTAGTTAAATTTGATGAACTTAAATTATTTCGATAAACCTATAAATCAAATTATTATGCAAACTAATAAATGGAGTGTTGCTGCACTTGACGGTCTGTTGCTTGCTCTTGTAACAATTACGGTTACTCTTATCCAGACTGTTTTATCTCCCGGAACAGCAATTATATGGCTGCTTTGGCTGGTGAAGCTCATAAGTAGCCTGGGATTGTTGTACTATTTCATCAAAGATTATGCTAAGGATCAGGATTTATTTACATACAAGGACGGGTTCCGTTTTGGTTTCATGATAAGCCTGTTGTCATCACTTATTTGTGCCTGCTACATGTTTCTTCACTATGCTGTTATTTTCCCTGACAGTATGGCTGCCCAACTTGAACAGATATCATCAGCAATACAGTCAAGTAATCCAGATGGAATGGCTGTGCTTGATAAAATAGGAGGCAAACTTCCACAAATAATATCTGTCTTTTCACTTTTTTATTATACCATATTTGGCATAATAGTCTCATCTATTATTGCTAACTACACAAAGAAAGGTGATATTTTTACAGAATAGTCATCTGACTGCAAATTAAAATCTGATGGATCTTTCAATTGTAATTTCACTCTATAACGAAGAGGAGTCGCTTCCGGATTTACTTTCCTGGATTAACCGCGCCCTTAATGATAGTCATCTTGAATATGAGGTTATTTTAATAGATGATGGCAGCACAGATTCATCATGGAGCGTGGTACAATCTCTTCATGAAATGTATCCCGAAATTATCAGGGGTATTAGGTTTATTCGAAATTACGGAAAATCTGCAGCACTCTTCTGTGGGTTTGAGGCGGCACGTGGTGAGATCATTGTTACTATGGATGCTGATTTACAGGATAGTCCGGAAGAGATACCTGCTTTGATAGAGATGATCAGATCAGGTAAATACGACCTCGTCTCCGGATGGAAGAAAAAGAGGAAAGACAATATTTTCGCAAAAAACATACCATCAAAGATTTACAATGCCACTGCAAGAAGAGTAACCGGCATTAAGCTACACGACATGAACTGCGGGTTAAAGGCATACAGGAATGAGGTTGTGAAAAACATTGAGGTTTATGGTGAGATGCACAGATACATTCCATATTTAGCCAAAAATGCCGGTTTCACAAGAATCGGAGAGAAGGTTGTAAAGCATCAGCCCAGAATGTTTGGTAAAAGCAAATTCGGGATGAGTCGTTTTGTTAACGGATTTCTTGATCTCCTATCACTTTGGTTCCTGACAAGATTTGGCAAGAAACCAATGCATTTCTTTGGGCTTATTGGCAGCCTGACATTTTTCATTGGAGCCATGATTTCACTGTATCTTATTATAAACAAGGTAGTCACTCAATCGCAAGGTCTTGCCTACAGGGCTGTTACTGATCAACCTCTATTCTATATTTCGCTGGTGGCTTTAATTATTGGAATGCAACTTTTTCTGGCCGGTTTTATTGGCGAATTAATCTCAAGAAACAGCAGTGAAAGAAATATTTACAAGATTAAGTCAACGTTATAATTTTTATTAAAAAAATTACTTAAATTTACCTAAATTTAAAAAAAGTAGAGTATGGTTAAAACATTTTCATTCCCGAGTGTATACGAAGCAACAATCCGGGAGTACTATACAAGTAATGATCCTATTTTGGGCTTTTCCAAAATAAAACTTGATGGTGTAGATTATATAGTTGGTTTGCAAGCACTTTTTGAGGGAGTTTCACCTCACAAGGCTATCAATGCATCTCCTTCAGATGCAGATTACAGAATTATCAGCCAATCTGCAATTCTGCTCGCAAGCAATTCCTGCATGAGTAATTCCAAATTCGTAAAATTGCCGAATTTGTCAATTACTACAGGTTTTCCATTTGCTACTTTCCAATCCAACAAGGAGGAGGCCGAAGAGTATTACAAATCAGAAAAGGTAATAACATACTACAAAGCAGAAGAAAACGGGAATACCATTACCGAACAGAAATTAATTCCTGCCTGCAAAGTAAGTATCCTGCCTGAACTTGCCGGTTGTGATATAGCATTGAGAAAGGGAGAAAATCCAATTGACGGAAATTTCATAATAATAAGTTTAGGGTATGGAACATGCGAAGGAGCAGTAAGCAAACCCGAAGGCCTTCTGAGTAAATCTACATTTAGCACACATGGAATGAGTTATGCCGTTGACCTTTTTACCCAGGAGTTAAACAAGAATGCATATCTAAGGCTTAAAACCGACCACCAGGTAGACCAGATTTTCACTAAAGGTTTTGTTTATATAGACAGGAAACGAAAAGATTTCGGAGAAGAAAAAAGAAGATCTTTGCAACTTTATTATTCGAATGTAATCTCTCCGGCAATTAAACGATACATGTCTGACGAAGACTTTGAAATTTGCTCAAAAATAGTTCTTGTTGGAGGTGGAGCATATCATCAGGACCTGGTTAATTTGTTTACTGAAGAGTTCGGGGAATTCTGTCCAATTACATCGGTTCCCTCTCCTGAAAAATGCGCATCAATAGGATATGCTATTAATTCCAAACTTGTCAGTGGCACCGAAATAGCAGACAAAGACGCATTGTCTTATGTTCCGGAAGATAGTACAACTCAGTATATAGGTATAGATATCGGGAATGCCACAACTTGCGTTTCTATATTGCTATAACATCAATCCAGATATAAAAAGGGCTGTATCTTCTATTTTGATACAGCCCTTTTTATATCTGGATATGATTATAACCTCATGATAGCTTAAGTTTCAAATCCTCAAAACTTGAATCATTAATCATTTTACAGGATCCATTAAAGACTCCCCCCTCTTCTATGAATATTTTCTGGCAGCCAACGTTTCCTGTTATAGAGCCGCTCTTCTTTAGGCCGAAAACCTCCTTGACTAAAAGTTTGCCTTCCATTACCCCCCAAATATCACAACTTCTGCAAACTACATCGCCATATAATCTTGCAGACTCTCCTAAAACCAATTTTCCGGTTGTAGTTAATTTTCCTTCAAAAGTTCCGTCAATTCTAATGTCACATTGTGATATAAGTGTCCCCTGGAAATCTGTTCCGTTTGAAATCCTGTTGACTTCGTTTACTTGAGCTACAATTTCATGTTTAGACATATCTTTATTTTTAAATATGAATTACTTCTCCGTGTGCTGCTGCAGCCGCTTCCATAATTGCCTCACTCATTGTTGGATGAGGGTGAATTGACCGAATTATATCTTTCGCTTTAACTCCCAGATTTCGCGCAACAACCAACCCTGAAATCATTTCCGTTACGTTTGCCCCAATCAGATGCGCTCCCAGTATCTCATCTGTCTTTGCATCAACTATCAGTTTTACAAAACCATCCTTCTCACCTGCTGCTGCTGCCTTACCAGATGCCGTAAATGGGAATTTTCCAATTTTGTATTCAATCCCGCTCTCTTTTACTGTCTTTTCAGTCATGCCGACAGAAGCAATCTCAGGCGATGTGTAGGTACACCCGGGAAAATTATTATAATTAAGCGGTTTAGGATCAAGCCCTGCAATTTTTTCCACACAACAGATTGCCTCTGCAGAGGAGATGTGTGCAAGTGCAGGGGTTGCAATAACATCTCCAATTGCATAAACACCTGAAATGTTTGTTGAGTAAAACTCATCTACCTTGATTTTTCCCCTTTCAACCACAATCTCCAGTTCCTCCAATCCGATATTCTCCAGATTGGCAATAACACCTACAGCAGAAAGAACCCTTTCAACTTCAATGACATCTTCACCTTTTTTGGTCTGAACAGTAAGCTTGCATAACTCACCGGATGTATCAACACTCTTTACCTGTGCAGAGACCATTACCTTCATTCCTATTTTTCTGAATGAGCGGCTTAATTGTGCCGACACTTCTTCGTCTTCCAGTGGAACAACATTATCCAGATATTCAATCAGATGAACATCAACTCCTAATGAGCGGTAAAAGTAAGCAAACTCACTGCCAATAGCACCTGATCCAATGACAGCCATGCTCTTAGGAAGAGTTTCAGGGACGAGGGCCTGCCTGTATGATATTATTTTTTTTCCATCAATTGGAGCAAACGGCAAGGAATTAGCTCTTGCTCCTGTTGCAATAATAATATTCTTTGCTCCTATTACAGATACAGACAAATCATCACTCTTCACTTCTACCTGCCCATTTCCAATTAATCTTGCGGTACCTTTAATAACGGTCACTTTATTTTTTTTGAAAAGGTAATCAATACCCTTGCTCATATTTGATGCTACTCCCCTGCTCCTTTCGACTATTTTAGCAATATCGGGCTTAATCTCACCCTCAATTGTAAAACCATAATCTGCAGAATGCTGAGCATAATGAAGAGCCTGAACACTTTTTAAAAGAGCCTTGGTTGGTATACAACCCCAGTTCAGACAAATCCCACCTATTTCTGCTCTCTCCACAACTGCAGTATTCATACCCAGTTGTGATGCCCTTATAGCAGCTACATAACCGCCAGGTCCCGATCCTATGACAATTAAATCAAACATTTCCCTTTCTCCTATTCATTTGCTCCGTGACAATTCTTATATTTTTTACCGCTGCCGCATGGACATGGGTCATTTCTTCCAACCTTCTTCTCTACATGTACCGGTCCCTGCGATTTTGGTTCTCCTCCCGAAGCAAGCAAATCCTGCCTTGATGTCTGCATATTGCTTAAATCTGTCTTTCTTTTTTGTTCCTGCCTTACACTTACAGGTGCCTGCTGAGTCTCTCTCATTGGAATATGAGCCCTTAACAGGAATGACAATACATCTTTGCTCACCTTATCCAATACTCCCTTAAATAGTTGAAAACTTTCAAATTTGTATATCAATAGCGGATCCTTTTGTTCGTAAGTGGCATTTTGTACCGATTGCTTAAGTTCGTCCATCTCTCTCAGATGCTCCTTCCAGTGTTCGTCTATCATCAAAAGGGTAATGGACTTGTTAAGTGCCCTTACAACCTCCCTGCCCTGGCTCTCATATGCTTTTTTAAGATTGACAACCATCTGCATCATCTTGATTCCATCGCTTACAGGAATTGCTATATTTTCATATGTGGCACTTTGTGTCTCATATATCTGCTTCATTATTGGCCATGATTGCTGAACTAAAACATCTGACCTGCGCTTATAAACCGTCTGAACGTTCTCGTAGAAAAGCCTGTTAACCTCTTCTAAAGAGCCCTTTTCATAAACCTCCTGGTCCATACCGGGTTCCAGAGAGAGGTTACGGATTGTTTCATATGAAAATTGCTCAAAATCCGAGGAACCATGATTTGATGAAACCAGATTTTCGCAATAGTCAGTTATCATGTTCTGAACATCTACGTCGACCCTCTCTCCGTAAAGAGCATTTCTTCTGCGGGTGTATATAACCTCCCTCTGCGAGTTCATGACATCGTCATATTCAAGCAGTCGTTTACGAACGCCAAAGTTATTTTCCTCTACTTTTCGCTGAGCTCTTTCAATTGATTTTGAAAGCATTGAGTGTTGCAGGATCTCTCCCTCCTTCATCCCCATCTTGTCTACAAGTCCGGCGATTCTCTCAGACCCAAAAAGTCTCATAAGATCGTCTTCCAGCGAAACATAGAAACTTGATGAGCCTGGGTCTCCCTGACGACCGGCACGTCCCCTGAGCTGTCTGTCTACCCGTCTTGAATCATGTCTTTCAGTACCGAGAATTGCAAGACCTCCTGCCTCCTTAACTCCTGCACCAAGCTTTATATCCGTACCACGACCTGCCATGTTGGTAGCAATGGTAACCGCTGCGGGCTGACCTGCTTCCGCTACAATATCTGCCTCTCTTGCATGCTGCTTGGCATTAAGCACATTGTGTTTAATACCTCTTATTTTCAACATTCGGCTAAGGAGTTCCGATATCTCAACAGAAGTCGTTCCAACCAATACAGGACGACCTGCCTTTGTAAGTTTCTCAATCTCCTCAATAACAGCATTGAATTTTTCCCTTTTAGTCTTAAAGATAAGGTCCTCCATATCTTTTCTTACTATTGGCCTGTTAGTAGGAATTACCACTACATCCAGTTTGTATATAGACCAGAACTCACCAGCCTCAGTCTCGGCAGTACCAGTCATACCGGCCAGCTTGTGATACATCCTGAAAAAATTCTGAAGAGTAATTGTAGCAAAGGTCTGAGTGGCAGCCTCAACTTTAACCATCTCCTTTGCCTCAATAGCCTGATGAAGACCGTCGGAGTATCTTCTGCCCTCCAGAATACGACCTGTCTGCTCATCAACAATCTTTATCTTATTATCTAAAACCACATACTCAACGTCCTTTTCAAACATTGTGTATGACTTAAGCAGCTGGTTAACGGTATGAACACGTTCGCTCTTCAATGCATAGTCACTTAGAAGAGAATCCTTTGCAGATATTTTCTCTTCAGGTGTAAGATTTTGTTTCTCCATCTCAGAGATTTCCAGGCCGATGTCAGGCAGGATGAAGAATTTGGAATCGCTAACGCTTTTTGCTATTAGTTCATGTCCTTTATCTGTAAGTTCAACTGACTTTTGAGCCTCTTCTATTACAAAGTACAGATCATCGGTTATTTTATGCATCTGCTTGTTGTTATCCTGCATGTAGAAGTTCTCCGTCTTGTTCAGGATTTGCTTCTTACCCGGCTCGCTCAGATATTTAATAAGCGGATTGTACCTTGGGAGACCCTTATGCGCCCTTAGCAGTAGCACTCCGCCCTCCTCTTCGTTGCCCTCCGATATCTTTTTTTTTGCGTCATTCAACAACTGAGTGACAACAGCTCTCTGTGCAGCATATATCCTTTCTACAAATGGCTTGTACTCGTTGAATTGCTGATCCTCCCCCTTTGGAACTGGTCCCGATATTATCAATGGAGTTCTGGCATCATCTATCAATACCGAGTCAACCTCATCCACAATTGCATAGTGATGCTTTCTCTGAACAAGATCTTCCTGATTGATTGCCATGTTGTCGCGCAGATAATCAAAACCGAATTCATTGTTTGTACCAAATGTTATATCGGCCTTATAGGCTGCCTTTCTCGATTCTGAGTTTGGTTCGTGCTTGTCTATACAGTCAACCTTTAAACCATGGAACTGGTAAAGGGGACCCATCCATTCAGAGTCACGTTTGGAAAGATAATCATTTACAGTAACAATGTGAACTCCTTTTCCTGCCAGTGCATTTAGAAAAACCGGCAGTGTAGCAACAAGGGTTTTTCCCTCACCAGTTGCCATTTCAGCAATTTTCCCCTGATGAAGGGCAACCCCTCCTATCAGCTGCACATCGTAATGAACCATGTCCCATACAATGTTGTTACCTCCTGCCATCCAGTTGTTTTTCCATATGGCAGTATCACCGTCAATAGAGACAAAGTCGCGCTTTGCAGCCAGATCCCTGTCATTTTCGGATGCTTTAACCCTTATTTCACTATTTTCCTTAAGTCGTCTGGCTGTTGACTTCATTATTGCAAAAGCATCCGGAAGTACCTCCAGAAGAATCTCTTCAATCTCTTCGTCAATTTTTTTTGTAAGCTTGTCTACTTCTGTTGCAAGCGCCTCCTTCTCGCTAACTTCAATCATGACGTCTTCCAGTTTCGTTCTGAGTTCTCTCTTCCTGGCTTCGTCCTCAGCTATCCTTACAGCAATTTTTTCTTTGATAATCAAGCTCTCAGCTCTGAGGTCATCATGCGAAAGCGAATCAATTCGTTTGTATGCCTCTATTGTCTTGTCAACATATGGTTGTATTATTTTCAGATCCCTGTCTGCTTTGGTGCCGAAAAATTTCTTTAAAAGGCTTGTAATAAATGACATTTTATATTCTTTAAAATAAAACTTCGTGATTGTAGTCTACAAAGATAAAAAAATAGATGTAAACTTCTAAATTTGTGAAGATGAAAAGAGAACTGATTACGAGTGCCGATGGGTCAAATACACTCAAACTAACAGAATTTGACGAATCATACCACTCGATTAACGGGGCATTGGCAGAGAGTAACTACATCTATATAAGATGTGGCTTGAAATACTATACAGAAAATGTCCTCTGTAAGGGGATAAACATATACGAAGTAGGTTTTGGAACGGGATTAAACTGTATTTTATCTGCCATATTTGCACTGAAAAACAGAAGTATAGCAATAAAATACACCGGGATAGAGAAATATCCGGTTACTAACGAGGAGTTCCACTCTTTGAACCATATTGAAGCAATATTGAAGAAAACCGACATTTTTTCTGCAGAAGAGGTTACCGGGATACAGAAAATCAATGAAATGATACAGTTAGCAGATTGGGACAAATGTGTAGAAATCCTTCCAAATTTCACTTTAACAAAGATTAATTCCGATATTCTCCTGTACAAGGGTGACGGGCAGATAAATGACATTGTCTATTTTGATGCATTTTCTCCCGGAAGTCAGCCGGAATTATGGACAAGAGAGGTGTTCGGAGAGATATACAAGTCCATCAAACCGGGCGGGATACTTGTCACTTACTCATCTAAAGGAGTTGTAAAACAAGCTTTGAGAGAATCAGGTTTTGAAGTATGCAGGCTAAATGGGCCGGCTGGCAAACGTCACATTGTAAGAGCAACGCGCAATTATTAGTTGACAATCTGAACCCTGTACATTGTTGGCCAATACTTGCCGGTAAGATATATTTGTTTGTTTAAAGGATCATATGCGATACCGTTCAACACATCCGTCTTTTCAGTTCTGAGTCTTGCTGGTAGCAGGTTCCTGCAATCGATAGTTGCCTTTACCACACCGGTTTTGGGGTCGATTATCATGATATTATCGGTTAAGTAAACGTTTGCCCATATCTCTCCATTAATGTACTCCAGCTCATTAAGCTGATCGACACTCTTCCCCTTTAATTTTACCTCAATTTTTGATTTCTCCTGAAAATTAGCGGGATCAATAAAGTAGATATTTGATGACCCATCGCTCATAATCAGCATTTTTCCATCTGTAGTAAGGCCCCACCCATCTTTTGGATTGAATAGCGTTTTGACTGGTTTGAATGTATTTATATCATAGACGAAGACAACTTTGTTGGTCCAAGTGAGAATGTAAAGTTTGTTGTCTATAACCGTAGAACCCTCTGCAAAATACTCATTGGGAAAAATTATGCTTTTTAGGGTTGTCCCTTTTTTGATATCGACCTTTCTGAACTTTGATTCTCCCTTTATTCCGGTGCTCTCGTAAAGTTGCTGATTATAGAAGAACAGCCCCTGTGTATATGAGCCGACATCATGTGGTAAAACCTCCAGAACCTTTATCTTGTATTTTTTTTGAGCAAATAACGGGCTTGCCACTAGCATTAAAATGACAGAAACTATTAAAAGTTCAGATAGATATTTAATTCTCCAGGTGAGCATTTTTATAATTAATTGAGGCTTTTACAAAAGCTACAAAAATTGGTTGTGGTCTCTCCGGTGTGCTTTTTAGTTCCGGATGAAACTGAACACCTATAAAAAACGGATGTTTTGGCATTTCCATAATCTCAACTAAACCTGTTTCTGCATTTCTACCACTTGGCATAAGTCCCCCTCTCTTCAAATCATCTACATATGCCTCATTTACCTCGTAACGGTGTCTGTGTCTCTCTGTTATCTCTTTCAATCCATAAATACTGGCAGCAAGTGAACCCGGTTCCAGCTGACATGAATAAGCGCCCAGCCTCATCGTTCCACCTTTTATTGTAAGGCTTTTCTGGTCTTCCATCAGGTCAATTACAGGATATTTAGCATTCTGCTTTATCTCTGTAGTCATTGCATCTTCCATGCCAAGAACGTTACGAGCATATTCTATAACTGCCATTTGAAGGCCCAGACATATTCCGAAAAATGGAACTTCTTGTTCTCTTGCATATTTCACAGCTACAATCTTGCCCTCTATTCCCCTCTCCCCAAAACCCGGAGCTACCAGAACTCCATGCATACCTTTGAGTTTCTCTGCAACATTCCCCTCTGTTATATATTCGCTGTGAATACAATGAACATTTACTTTGCATTCATTTTCCGCTCCTGCGTGGATGAACGATTCCAGTATTGACTTGTAGGCATCCTGCAGCTCAACATATTTTCCAACAAGGGCAATATCTACAACCTCTTTAGGATTATACAGCTTGTCCAGGAAAACATTCCATTTGGCCATGTCCGGAAGGTTGTTTATTGCAGGGAGCTGGAATTTTTTGAGTACAATTTCATCGAGTTTTTCTCTGTACATATTGAGAGGCACCTCGTAAATGCTTTTTGCATCAAGCGATTCAATAACTGCATTTGGCCTTACATTGCAGAAAAGTGCAACTTTTCTCCTTATCTCGGCAGGCAGTGGATGTTCCGTCCTGCAAACTATAACATCGGGATGAACTCCGTTCTGCTGCAGCATTCTCACCGAGTGTTGTGTAGGTTTTGTCTTAAGCTCCTTGGCAGCACTCAGGTAAGGTACAAGAGTAAGGTGTATCACCAGGCAATCCTCATCAGGGAGTTCCCATTGAAGTTGTCTGACAGCCTCAATAAACGGGAGTGATTCCATGTCGCCGACTGTGCCTCCAAGCTCTGTGACAATCACATCATACTTGCCGGATTTCCCAATCAGCATCATTCTCCTCTTAATCTCGTCGGTAATATGGGGTATGATCTGTACGGTTTTGCCAAGGTATGCACCCTGACGCTCTTTGTCAATAACCGTGCGGTAAATCTTTCCTGTTGTTACATTGTTTGCCTTGGATGTAAAGACATTCAGAAACCTTTCATAGTGACCAAGGTCAAGGTCTGTTTCGGCACCGTCTTCGGTAACAAAGCACTCACCGTGTTCATATGGATTGAGTGTTCCGGGGTCAACGTTGATATAGGGATCAAATTTTTGGATTGTTACTGATAATCCCCTAGCTTGTAGCAATTTAGCTAAAGATGATGCAATAATGCCTTTTCCCAGGGAAGATGTAACTCCTCCCATAACAAATACATACTTGGTACTCATAGATTTTTATATGGATTGTAATACAGGGATACAAAGGTAAGCTAAAATTAATCTTTATCCCAATTTTATCTCTACTTTTGCCGCTAAATATCGCAACACATATCTTACTCTATGATTAGCTATAAAGAGACACTTAAAGTGAAGAGTTACGAAACAGATATTAATGCAAATCTGAAACTCTACTCCTTTATGAATTTTGCTCAGGAGGTAGCCGGATTACATGCAGACTCTCTGGGCTTTGGTTATGACAATCTTATAAAAACAGACATAGCATGGGTCCTGTCAAGAATTCATGTTAAGTTTCTTAAATTACCCAGATGGAAAGATGAAATACATCTTGAAACATGGCACAAAGGTACAGACAGACTATTCGGATTCAGAGATTTTGAGGTTCAGGACAGTTCGGGCGAGAAAATTATTCTGGCTACATCGTCGTGGCTGGTCATAAACACCAGGACCAGACGTTTACAGAGGATGGAGAACATTATGGGGGAGAATACTGAAGGCAGCGACTCCAGACATGCCATTGAAGAGGCTGCGGAGAGGCTGGTTTCGCCACAGGAAATGGAGTTTGTCAGAACAAGAGTTGTGGCATTCAGCGATGTGGATATAAACAGACACACCAATAATGCCAAATACACAGAGTGGGCATTAGATTGTATAAAAGAAGAGATTATAACTGCAATCCGGATAACTGAGCTGATTATTAACTTCAACACAGAGAGCCGAATGGGAGATTCAATCGACTTCTATAAATACGACACACCAGAAATGATGTTTATTGAGGGAAAAAGGGGCGACACCTCAATTTTTCAGTTTAAACTGAGCTACGAGAAATTATAGATCTATAGATCTGCCAAGATAATCCGAGAAGCTTTTCTTTTTTGGTGTGTAGTCGCTTTCAAAAAGTGGTGAAGATATTAAAAAGTCTGCCGTAGAACGGTTTGTTGCTGTGGGAATGTTATACAGACTTGAGATTCTAAGGAGGGCCTTTACATCTACATCATGAGGCTGCGGTTGCATAGGGTCCCACAAAAAGAAGAGCATGTCAATTTTACCTTCGCAAATCATTGCACCCAACTGCTGGTCACCACCAAGAGGGCCGGATTTAAGTAATGTAATGTCAATGTTGGAATTATCCTTTCTGCGATTCTGGTTGAGGGCCGCCTCAACCATCCTCCCGGTTGTTCCTGTGCATACAAGTTTATGGTTGGCGAGTGTCCCTTTGTTGAATTCAACCCACTCGATAAGATCCTTCTTTCTGTTGTCATGTGCAACTAGTGCAATTGTCAGTATTCTCATTTCAAATATATTAATCAGAGGCCAGGCTTTTTAGACTATCCCCGGTAAGCCGGTATACTGTCCAGTCATCCATAGCTATGGCCCCCATTTTTTTATAAAACTCTATAGATGGTTTGTTCCAGTCAAGAACCGACCAGTCAAATCTGTCACACGCTCTTTCTACTGCAATTTTTGCCAGCGCCTTGAACACCTCCTTACCATAACCTTTTCCGCGGTATTCCGGTTTTATGTAGAGATCTTCCAGATAGAGGCAGGCTCTTCCCTTGAAGGTAGAGAAATTGTGGAAGAAAAGGGCAAAACCTACAGGTACGTTATCAACTTCTGCAATCAACACTTCGGCCTGCCTCTTTACAAACAGACTCTCGTAAAGAGTCTCTTCACTAGCTGTGACATCGTCGCTAAGTTTTTCGTATTCAGCCAATTCGCAGATAAACCCAAAGATGGTTGCAATATCACTCTCAACCGCGTTCCTTATGAGAAAATTCATGTTAAGCATGCTTTGATTTGTGTGCAAAGGTAATTATAAAATTGATGTTTAAATATTTGCAAAAAAGTATTAATAGCCATAACTTTATACCGCTTTGCCATGAAAACAGTTACATGCTTACATTGATTTATAGCAAAGAGAATACCGGTTATTACAATATTATCCCACATTTTACCCTTGGCCTCTATTTGGGAGGGATATATTGAATAAATGTAGTAGATATACAAGTTATATGAAATTGCGCGCTAGTAAATAGTATGTAAATATTTATGTGAATCCAATATTAAACCAAAAAAGAAAAAATTTATTCAAAGAGGTGTAACATGAAGTTAGAAAGTAAAAAGGTTCTTCCAATAATAATTATTGCTTTTGGTGTCGTGACATTTGGGTTTGCTATAATGTCATTTATATATGTAAATAATTTGACTTTTCGGATATGTACTCAGATAAGCATAGCCTTGAGTATGATGTTTTTGGGGTTACATAATTTAATAGTGCAGAAGAAAAGAATGGTTGCCTTTTTTCACTTCGGAGTATCATTATTAACTCTATTTGTAATGGAGTTAACTATAGTACTTCATATGGGTAAACTATAATAACAACAGATAATTGCATTTAAACAATTACGATAAGAAAGATAAAGGATGTCTAAAATTTTTAGTAATTGGGTGATGTTTATTGGTATTGGTTACTGCCGCGTGCAACGTCATTTAACAAGATGTTCCCGACATTCATCAGCTTAAAGCTTGATTAGTTCGGAAGTACTCGTGCAGATGAACATCGGGAACACCCGAAACCGTTATAGCCAATGCTTAGAAAAAATTTCAGAATATAAACACAGATTTACATGCCATGAAAAACAAAACGAAGTTCCGGTTAAGCAGTAAAAGGCAAGTAGTCTTCTACATTACATTAATTGCTGTAATTGTTGCAATAGGAGGATATTGGTATTATGGCCGGGAAAAAGAACAAATTGTACAACAAAAAGAAAGAACACTGACTGCCATAGCCACCCTTAAGGCAAAACAGGTAGAGATGTGGTACAAGGAGGAGTTAAAAGATGCTCAGATAATCTCAGCGAACCCTTGGTTGGATGAAGTTGCCAAAACCTTCGTCGGTTCAAATTCGCCGGATGACAGCATCAGCTTATTGGAATTATTAAACCAAATCCAACTTGAACACGAATTAGCCGAAGTTTTTTTGACTTCATTAGATGGCAGTATAATTGCTGCTACAAATAGCCAAACCAAACCTTTCCATCCTGAAGAATTGAGCTCTTTGAAAATCGCCATTCAAAAAGGAGATGCTGTTTCTACCGGCTTTTTCAATGCATCGCAGAATGGCAATAAGCAAAACCTTATTTCTTTCATCTCACTTTTAAATAGTAATGTAAATAGTCCAAACTATGCTATAATTCTGAGAGTTGATGTCGCTAATGACATTCTACCGATAATTGAAAGTTGGCCGATTGAAAGCCAAACAGGGGAATCATTTATCTTCAGTAATGAAACCAACAATATCTTATTTATAAGTGAGACCAAGCATCAGGTAGAAATTGAAACCAGGGCCAAACTCATGGTTAAGGACAATGATCTCTTGTCAAAAATATACACATCCGGTCAGCAAGGGATATACCTGGGTAAAGACTACCGTAATATTGATGTGTTGGCTTCCATTAACAATATTGAAGGGACCAACTGTGTTTTGATTGCCAAAGTCGATACAAATGAGTTGCTTCAAGAGCTAACGGGAGAGGCATTATCCATCATTGTTTGGGTTTTACTTTTAGTTGCTTTAAGTGGACTTTTTATTGCGTATTGGTTTAATACACGTCAAAAGAATATTTACAAAGGATTACTTGAAAAAGAACGGGAACTTTGGCTGCAACAGGAAAAATTCAATGTAGTTATGGATAGTATCGGTGATGGTATTATCACCCTTGACCTAAATAGCAACATTCAATATATCAATAACAGGGCAGAAGAGTTAACCGGCTGGAATTTAAGAGAAGCACGTGGCAGGGACTTTCATGAGGTATACAATGTTATCAATGAAGATACCGGTCAGCAGGAAAACAACATTCTTGACAAAGTATTAAAAAAAGGGTTTGCAAAGGAGCTGGGCAATCATACCATCCTGATTACAAAAAACGGGACGCAAATTCCTGTTATGGATACCGGTGCCCCTCTTTTTGATGCATCCGGAAAGGTAACAGGAATTGTTATTTCATTTCAGGATGAAAGCGAAAAGCGTCAACAGAGGCGACTTCTTGTAGAAAGTGAAGCGAGATACCGTGAATTTTTCGAAGCAGACCTCACCGGAGATTTTATCGCAAGAGCCGATGGTGAAATATTGTTTTGTAACCCTGCATTTATTGAAATAATGGGATATGATACTATTGAAGACATTATTGGCAAAAATATTGTTGAATTTTATCAAAACCCCGATGAAAGACAGGAATTCTTAAACTTGATACAAAATGAAAAAGTAATAAGAAACTATAAATTAAAACTGAAGCATAAGGATGGTACCAACATAGTATGCAACGAGAATATTGCCGGTAAATTCGATGCAAATGGAAAATTGGATCAATATTATGGTTATATGTACGATATCACCGATCAAATTCGCGCTGAAGAAGAATTGCGAATAAAAGACCAACTGCTTTCATCTGTAATGGAAACCCAACATGAGTTGATTGCTCGACATCTTCCTGATACCACGCTGACTTTTGTAAACAAAGCATACTGCAACATTTTCGGAAGGAATGAGCAGGAACTTATAGGTCTAAAATTTCTGGAATTGGCACCCAAATATGAATGGGAGAATATTTTATCGGGTCTAAAAAATCTAAACGCTGACAATCCTTCTCACACGTATTTGACTTCAGGAAATAAACCGGACGGTTCGGTGATGCAAATGGAATGGACTAAAACAGCTATTTTGAATGAACAAAATGAGGTCGTTGAATTTCAGGCGGTTGGTCGTGACATCACAGAGAAATTAAAGGCAGAACAAGAGCTTATATATCAAACCAGAATGCAAGAATTATTAAGGAAAATTGCATTGAATTATATCAATATCCCTTTAGAAAAAGTTGATTCAACCATTCACAAATCTTTGGAAGAAGTTGGTAGATTCGTTAATGCCGACAGGGCTTATGTGTTTGACTATGATTGGGATAAAGATGTTTGTAACAATACATATGAGTGGTGTGGCAAGGGAATTACTCCACAAATATACAATCTCCAAAACGTCCCGCTTGAGAACGTCCCATTTTGGGTCAATACTCATAAGGAAGGGAAAGCAATTAATATACCTGATGTTTTTGCTTTGCATGAATCTGACGTGGTAAGGCAAATATTAGAGCCACAAAACGTTAAAAGTTTGATAACTATTCCTATTATGGATGAACATAAATGTATAGGCTTAATAGGATTTGACTCTGTACAGGAACATCATAAATATCAAGAAACAGATGAGTTACTTCTTTTCGTATTTGCTCAAATGTTGGTTAATATTAAAAAGCGCATTATTATTGAGCAAAATCTTATAATAGCCAAAGAAAAAGCCGAAGAGAGTGACAAACTGAAAACAGCTTTTCTCAACAATATCTCGCACGAAATCAGGACACCGCTTAACGGGATACTTGGTTTTGGCGGTTTATTGGCGGAAATGGAACTTTCCCCGGAAGACAAAAAAGAAATGCTGGCACATATGCAAAATTCCAGTAACCGCCTGATAAATACCATGATCGATTATATGGACATGGCCATGATTTTTTCTGGTACAATAGAAGTGAATAAAAAAGAATTTGCTCTGCAAAATTTTTGCGAAGAAATGATCGAAAGCAAAAGACAGTCACGTATAGAAAAAAAGATTGATTTCGAAACTAAAATACCCAGCGAACATGTTGATTTGTATCTTCATTCCGACCCTGTGCTTATACAAAAAATCATGGGTAAATTGCTTGACAATGCCTTTAAATTCACCCAACAAGGCAAAATAAGTTGTGGTTACCTGATTAAACCGGGTTTTGTTGAGTTTTTTGTCCAGGATACCGGCAAAGGAATAGCCCACGACAAGCAAGAAATGATTTTTAACATATTTGCCCAGGAAGACCCATCAATGACGCGTGGTTATGAAGGGAGCGGACTAGGACTTTCTATTGCCAGTGGATTGGTTAAGTTACTGGGAGGAACGATTTCGGTCACTTCTGAAAAGGGCAAAGGCTCAACTTTTACATTTACAGTGCCATTCAAAGAAACTCAAGCTGCAGAAAGACCTTCACCGATTGAGGCAAAGCATGCTGTTGTTAATGGGAAACCCTTAATACTTATAGCTGAGGACGATGAATTAAACTATTTGTACATGGAAAAGGTTTTGAAACAGGCAGAATGCGATTACTTTCTGGCTATAAATGGTTTCGAAGCTGTGGAACTTTGCAAACAACATACGGATATTACACTGGTGCTGATGGATATAAAAATGCCTGTTATGGATGGATTGGAGGCTACAAAACTTATTCGCGAATTTCGGCCGGAATTACCGATCATCGCAACCACGGCCCATGCCCAAACTGGCGACGAGCAACGTTTTCTTGCTGCCGGGTGCGATGGCTATCTGCCAAAACCTATTAAAAAAGAAAAATTGTTTGCATTAATACAAAAGTATTTCGGAAATGACTAAAATTAACCGTTGAGTAAAATTATGGATATAAAGCACATGGCTATAACAGGCGGTATATTTTATTGCCGAGGCAGTGCGGGTTTCAGCATTTCTGCATCTAATAAACTTTCGTGTAACTTGACAGGTCAGTGCTTCGAAATCGGCAACAAAAACATGCTGCCAATCCGTTATACCAAGGCAAATACACAAAAAAATTATGGAAGAGGGGTTGATTAAAGGGAGTTATGAATCATTAGTTTTTGAATCCAGGGGATACAAGGTTATGGTAGATATCAATCTTGCTGCCTTGTACGAGACAGAAACAAAGGTTTTAAAACAACAAGTTAAAAGGAATATAATAAATAGGTTTCCATTGGATTTTATGTTTGAATTGACAAAAGAAGAAACAATCCAACTGGTCACAAATTGTGACCGGTTATCTACTCGAAAAGATTGATGAATTGAATAGCTTAAAAAATGATATTTCTAAAAAGCTAATAGGATATAAATGATGCCCAGCCCATAACACTCGTTAAATCCTAAGGTATTGAATGTTGGAGCGCAAAAGAATTACAAGATTTTTTAGTATCTAGCAAAGTAGAGTATCATGTTCCTGACATCAGGAAAACGATACCTATGCCAAAAGACGCTGAAAAAGAAATAGATGATATATCATAATTGAGCAAAAGTGTGGCAAAAGCAGATCCAGACTTTTGCTCCACTTGAAATTTAACGGTGTCCCGAATCTGTCCCGGCTAGAAAATGAAAAAGCCCTCTAATATCTTATTACTGATAATTAGAGGGCTTTTGTAGCGGAGGCAGGACTCGAACCTACGACCTTTGGGTTATGAGCCCAACGAGCTACCAACTGCTCCACTCCGCGATATATTTTTATTTCAAATGTTCCTTTTTGATTGGTCTGCAAAGATAGTTCAATATGTATAATTAAACAAATTTATTTTTGAAGTTGCTCAATAAGTTGCTCTTTGGCCAATGTTTGCTGCTCTCCGGTAAGGAGATTCTTAAGATTGAAACAGCTGCCCTTTACCTCATCTTCTCCAACTATAACCATGTAAGGGATAGACTTTTTGTCTGCATAGTCGAACTGTTTTTTCAGCTTTGTTTTCTCGGTATAAATCTCGGCAACGATTCCAGCCTCCCTTACACTTTTTAATACCGGAAGCGCGTAGAGAACCTCATTTTCTCCCAGGTTGGTGAATATAACCTTTGTCCCCCCTACCGAACCGGAAGGAAACTTATCCAGAGTGAGCAGTACGTCATAAATCCTGTCTGCTCCAAATGAAATACCTACACCGGAAACATCGGGAAGACCAAAAATTCCAGTTAGATCATCATAACGACCACCACCGCAGATACTTCCCATTTCAGCATCCTTGGCTTTAACTTCGAAGATTGCCCCTGTATAGTAATTGAGTCCCCTTGCCAGAGAGAGGTCAAGTTCAACCTCCTGGCCGATGCCCACCTTTTCTATTAGCTCAAAGACGGTCTCAAGTTCATCGAGCCCTGCTGTTCCTATTTCTGAAGATGCCAGGATAGGTCTCATGGCACTCAGTTTCTCAATATTGGTACCCTTAAGGTTCAATATGGGTTCGATTATATTAATTGCCTTTTCATCCAGCCCCTTTGATGTAAGTTCTTCCTTTACTGCATCAAGACCAATCTTATCTATTTTGTCTATGGCTATTGTTATGTCAATCAGCTTATCCGGATGACCGATAACCTCCGATATTCCGGAAAGTACCTTGCGGTTATTTATTTTTATGCAGACAGATATGTCAAGCTTATGAAAGACAGAGTCCACTATCTGCACAAGTTCCAGTTCATTTATAAGGGACTTGCTACCAATTACATCTACGTCGCATTGGTAAAACTCGCGGTAGCGACCCTTCTGGGGTCTGTCTGCGCGCCATACAGGCTGTATCTGATATCTCTTGAAAGGGAAGACTATTTCGTTCTGGTGCTGTACCACAAAACGGGCAAACGGAACGGTAAGGTCGTATCGGAGTCCTTTTTCGCAGACCTTTACAGATAGAGCGTTGCTGTTGTTGAGCAGCGATGAGTCTATTCCAGAAAAAGCATCCCCGGAGTTGAGTACCTTGAAAAGAAGTTTGTCACCCTCTTCTCCATACTTTCCAAGAAGGGTGGAGAGATTTTCCATTGCCGGTGTCTCGATTGGTGAGTAGCCGTATAATTTGAAAATACCCCTTATAGTGTTGAAAATATAGTCCCTTCTGGCCATCTCTGCCGGGCCAAAGTCTCTTGTTCCTTTTGGTATTGAGGGTTTCTGTGCCATTTTAATTATTAGTTAGATATTTGTCAATTGCAGCAGCAGCTTTACGCCCCGCTCCCATTGCCAGAATTACTGTAGCTGCTCCGGTGACTGCGTCGCCACCGGCAAAAATACCGGGACGCGATGTAGCACCATCGTCATCTGCAACCAGACAGTTCCATTTATTTATTTCAAGACCGGGTGTTGTTGATGATATCAGAGGGTTTGGTGAGGTACCCAAAGACATAATTACAACATCGGTATCAATATCGAAGTGAGAATCAGGAATTGGCACTGGTGAACGTCTGCCGCTCTGGTCGGGTTCCCCAAGTTCCATTTTGAGACATTTCAGTCCTGTAACCCATCCTCTCTCGTCGCCAAGAACCTCTACGGGATTTGTCAGCATCCTGAATACAATTCCCTCCTGTTTTGCGTGATGAACCTCCTCTACACGTGCAGGGAGCTCCTTTTCTGTTCTTCTGTATACTACAGTTACATCGGCACCCAGACGCAAAGCAGAGCGAGCAGCATCCATGGCCACATTACCGCCTCCTACAACTGCTACTCTCTTGCCTACATATATTGGTGTATCATATGACGGGTCATAAGCTCGCATAAGGTTGTTTCTTGTAAGAAACTCATTCGCAGATACTACTCCGTTAAGATTTTCTCCCGGGATTCCCATAAACTTTGGAAGGCCCGCTCCGGAACCAATGAATACAGCAGAAAAGCCCTCCTTGTCCATAAGGGTATCTATGGTTACTGTTCTTCCAACAACTATATTTGTCTCGATTTTTACCCCTAGGGCACGTACATTGTCAATTTCGTATTTTACTACGCTCTCCTTAGGGAGACGAAACTCAGGAATTCCGTATTGCAGAACACCGCCTGCCTCATGCAAAACTTCAAATACTGTAACATCGTAGCCCATTCTTGCAAGGTCGGTTGCACAAGCCAATCCTGCCGGACCACTCCCTACAATTGCCACTTTCTTTCCATTAGGCTCAGCTTTTTCAGTAAATTTGACACCTCTTTCACGGCTCCAGTCGGCAACAAAACGCTCCAGTTTTCCAATAGAAACCGGCTCTCCTTTTACACCAAGAATACAAGCTCCTTCACACTGACTCTCCTGTGGGCAGACTCTTCCGCAAACTGCCGGCAGAGAGCTGTCTTTTGAAATAATGCGTGCTGCCTCCTCTATATTGCCGGTTTCAACTGCATATATGAATTGCGGAATCTGAATGCTGACCGGGCAGGCCGGCACACAGGATGGTTTCTTGCATCCAAGGCAACGTGATGCCTCAAGCATTGCCTCAGATTGGTCGTAACCATATGAAACCTCTTCAAAGTTCTTTGCTCTTACTGCTGGATCCTGTTCTCTTACAGGTACTCTTGGAATTTTGTTTCTCATTACACAATAAATTTCTTTTACTTTTGGTCAAGCCCTATGTTACATTTATGATCTGCCTCTGTTTCAATATTCTTATACATGCCCTGACGACGCATGGCCTCATTGAAGTCTACCAGATAGGCGTCAAATTCCGGCCCGTCCACACATGCAAATTTTGTCTTTCCCCCTATTGACACCCTGCATGCCCCGCACATTCCTGTTCCATCTACCATAAGGGTGTTAAGGCTTACAATTAATGGCAATCCATATGGTTTTGCAGTGATACTGACGAATTTCATCATAATCATGGGGCCTATTGCAACTGCTTGGTCATACTTCACTCCGTTATTTACAGTGCCTGCCTCAATACCATCCAGAAGCTCCTTTAGCTGCTCCGTAACCAGACCCTTGCGCCCCGCAGAACCGTCATCTGTACAAATGTAAAGGTTGTTACATATGGCTCTCATCTCATTTTCAAAAATGATCATATCCTTGTTCTTTGCACCAATTATTACATCTACACTTACTCCTCTTGAGTGAAGGTACTTAACCTGAGGATATACAGGAGCCGTACCCAGACCTCCTGCAATAAAGATGATCTTCTTCCCTTTTATCTCATCATCGCTCATATGGACAAATTCTGAGGGGAGCCCCAGGGGACCTACAAAGTCCACAAAAGAGTCACCCTCATTCAGGTGACAAATCTGCCGGCTCGATGCGCCAACTATTTGTGTGACAATTGTAACTGTACCTTTTTCTGAATCATAGTCACATATTGTAAGTGGAATTCTCTCACCCTTTTCGTGAGCCCTTACTATAAGAAATTGTCCCGGTTTTGCCGCCTTGGCCATACGGGGAGCATCTACCTCCATAAGACAAATTATGGGGGTCAGGAACCTCTTTGAAATTATTTTGTACATATTTTGATGATTAAATAGGGGAATCGGCTGCAAAGTTAAGAAATGTCGGTGAAATTCAGAATAAACGTTCAAAAGAGTAACCAAGTCTTTTCAGACGAATAACTATTTCGCCTAGTCTGTCGTATAGTTTATCGCTCCTCTCATCTACAACTCCGGGATGAATAAGTATAAATGCTCCGTTTAATCCATCAGATTTTTCAAAACTGAACAGTTTGTCAATAAGCTCCTGGCTGGAACGGTAATTCTTCATTGATGGTGCGGTATAATCAGCCGGTGTAGCTGTGCCGGGGGTGTAGTTCATTGTTGTTATGCCCAGAGCTGAAGCAATATTTACTGACTCAGTATTATACCACTCATAAGGAGGAAGGTACCATGTAGCATCCTCATGTTTAATACCGAATTTTGCCATCTCAGCATAATTCAGTCTAAGATCATTTGCAACGCTGTCCTTTGTGAGAAGAGACTTTGACCTGTTGCCCCATGGAGCATACAGCAGATGTTTGTCAGAATGCCCGCCCACGTAGTGACCATCTTTGATTATCTTATGTATGATTGACTTCTGTGAATCAAGCCTGAAAAAATTACCTGTAAAAAAGAACGATCCCTTTATCTTGTTTTTCGCCAGTGTAGCGAGTATCTTACTGCCTCCCTGGAACATGGAATCGGCAGAGAAAATAAGGTAAATGACCTTTTTATCGGGATTTACCCTGATTATCGCCCCCTGTGAATCCCTTACTACCGAGGAAACATCCATTTTTGCATTTTGAAACTCCTTCCCTTCATTTTCCATTGAAGCAAAATAGTAGCTCAAACCCGCGGTGCCATCCATTGTAGGCTCATTGGATGAGTAGTCACCCATATCGTCATGATAAACTGCTTTTCCGTTGTTAAATAATGCATAACTATCCTTTTTTGTCAAAGCTCCACCTGCCCTTGTCTTGAAAAGATCATAATAAATCGGGCCATCAACAAGACCTCCATAAGTAAGGTCGCCTTTCACCTTTGTATAAGATGAGTGAGGAGAGTCAGGATAATCACCGCCCTCAGGATATCCCACAAGCATTGATGTTCCCCATGGGTTGCAGCCAAATAGCCAATCTCTCAGGGCCATTTCCATCTCAAGATAGGTACTGTCACCTGAAGCCTTTCTGTAGAGGTGTGCCTGAGTGATTGCAGCAGAAACCAGATTATTAGAACACCATAAAAAAGGCACACCGTATACAAATGGGTCATCAGCTGCTCTATTTTTAAGATCTTCCAAACCTTGTTTCATATAGGCAAGATATTTCTCTTTTATGCCATTGTCTTCCGATGTTGCCAGATAGTAGTGGCCAAGATTTATGAAGGGGTAGTACTGATAGTGTCTTCCCCTGCCAAGTTCCATCCATGGTGTGACAGGTTCCAGCTCTCCCCAGTAGTCGGCCTTTTGTCTCCATGCCGCATCCTTGCCATAGTTGTAAAATGTTGCTGCAGCAAGCTCAATGTCATCTACATAGGTATCCTCCTCGTAGAAGTAGGGCGATACTACACAGGCTGTCTGAGTGTTACCTGGTCTTTCCACTGCAAATGCAAAGGCTTGTTCTGCCTTGATTCTCATTATTTCAGAAAATTCAGGATCAATATTTTTAAAAACCTCTGCCCCAAGTGCAAAACTTGAGGCGAATTTTCCCGCAGTAGATGATACACCGGTTGTGCGGTTGATATGCTTTTTCAACCCTTGTCGCTCGCCTGTTACAAAATAGACCGGTCTGCCAGTACCGGCTCCCCAACCATAATCCACCTTGTCATTCTGAGGAAGTCGGAACCCTGCATGATCACGGTCATCTGCTATCTGATTGAACATTACTTTATCTTCCGGATTCATTCTGATCAGCCAGTCGAGTCCCCACTTTACCTCATCGAGAATATCCGGAATTCCGTTAGAACCTTTCCTTCCTCTGGCATCGTACAAATCTTTAAAGACAGATTTATCCTTCTGTTGCTCCCATGCAAACATCAGATGATATGCTGCTGTTGCCGATGTAGTCTGATACTGAAGATAATCAGTTGCATCGTGCCAACCCCCTCTCACATCAATCTTCTCCCCTGTTCTTGTAGGATGGTCAACAATATAGCCGTCATCCTGATGGCAAAGCACTCCTGTATAGGGGTTATCTCCGCACCTTTGCTGGCGCATGTAAACCAAAAGAAAATCTGAGAGTCCGTCATATGCATCTGGTGCTATCCTGAAATTCTGAGATTTCACTCCATTGGATACAATGTAATACCCTCCCGGATTGTTAACTTTAGAAAAGTCCATCCTGTATGCGTTCTTCATCCCCCATAATGAAGCATTTACAATTTTTCCTGTACCGGTATAGATTCGTTTGCCTGTTAGAGCCTCAAACAGCTCAAAATCTGGTTTTGTATTCCCTGATAGTGATATGAAGACCGCTACTTTGATATCAGACGGCAGATATCCGGCCTGGTTTACCCGTATCCATGACTGTGGTTCAGTTGCATAGGTAAATACAGCCATCAGTAAGAAAATCATTAAAAGAGCTACTTTTTTCATGCTTTTATGGTTTAGATAAATATTACTGTTTATTTGTCAAGATATGATGTTCTTTGGAGGGGCTCAGGTTCATCGCTCAACAATGAGTGAAGTAGCGGATCTTTAAGAATATCTCTGTAATTATAATCCCTGCCGTCAACTATCACCCTGTTGGATATAAGACGAACACCATGGCTATAATCCACATAAATCTCTATATGTCCATTATATGTCGGTTGTATTGGTTTTCCGTCGAGCTTGTGCCATCCATAGATAGTTACGTTTTTCTTCTTTACAGGGTCGCTAAGCTTTGATGAAATTACAATATCCTTCTTTGTCCCGGCCACAAAGACTCCCGGTTTATATCCGGCTGCTTTCATCTGGGCGAAAATAACCCTTGAGTGATCGTTAAGTATGTCCGGAGTCTCATTTCTGTTTCCTCTGGGAATGTAATTGAATGGCTCAAGCTTTAGTTCAGATTTCTTATAGATTATGTCTACTACCTTTGGAGTTGGAAGAGAACAGTCGAAAGAATCTGCAATCTTCTGAGCGGTAAGAGGTCCCATAGGAATTATGAAAGTGCAGCTGTCGTTGCCAACAGAAAGATAATCTGGTTTTACAAAAATCACAACCTTGTGTTTATGCCCCTTTGTATCTTTCTGAACACTCTTTACTTTCACAAAACCTTTCATGTAACGCGGGATATTGCCAGAAGCTATCTCCCTGAAGATAAGCGCCTCTCTATCCTCAAATGAGAGTATCCTCATCTGTTCATAAAAAGGAGAATCACCTTTGGTCACCTGTGAAAACAGGGGGCCAAAGGTGATTGCAACTAATATTGTAAAAGACAAAAGTCTTTTCATTTGTTTATTTTTTTGTCTCTACCTCTTTTGCAGGGTAACCCAGCTTTTCAAGTGCCTTGGCTAAGTTCTCTTTATTTGTCTTGTCAATCTGATATTTGAACCAAACGGTTTTTGTAGCAAGATCAATTTTAAGATCCTTGACTCCAATTTCGTGAGGAAGTTTTGCCTCTAGCTTCTTTACACAGCTAGGACAATCAATGTCAACTGTATATGTAACTTCAGCATCTTTTTTAATTTTCTTGTCCTGAGCATTTGAATTGCTTGCTAAAACGAAAAGTGCCACGAGCACTAAAGTAAGTGATTTTATAAGAGTTTTCATTTTTGTTTGTTGTTTGTAAAAATAAATAAAAGTTTTAATAAAAAGATGATTATTTCCAGATTGTGAACCTTAGACCGACATAAACCTTTATGCCCATCAGTGGTCCCCATATTACAGTGGAATTAAATGTTTGTGAATAAGGGTCCTGTGCATCAATAATAGGATTATGCTGACGATAGTTTGTCAGGTTTTCTCCACCTATATAGACATCAAGATCCTTGAATTTTTTGGTCACCTGAGCATAAAGCATTCCGTACACTGGTGATCTCTCCATATCTGCAAAGTAGAAAAGTTTACTTGGACCGTTGAGCTGAGCGGTAACATCGAATGTCCATTTGTTCATCCTTGTTGCATACTGCACATTAAACACTCCCTTGTACTTGCTTGTAAGAGGTTTCTCAACCAGACCTTGCCCGTTTAAGGTAACTTTTGCATCTGTGTATCTGAAGGTGGTAAGAATAGTAAGTCTTTCTACAGGTTCAATTGTTAGGTCTATTTGGTATGTATTTGTAAATGAACGCCCGTCCAGATTGTAAAGCCATACATATCTCATATCTCTCTCCTGATCAACAACTATCTGTTTGTTGAAATCTGTTCTGAAGTAGTCAAAGCTAAGTGAAGCATCTTCTCCAAAACCCAATGAAAAGTAGCTCGTCAGATTGGCTCCGTATGTCCATGCGTCCTCAATATCAAGGTTGTTGTCAAGTCTAATACTTCTTCCTGTAGATAGCATTCCAAGATTGTCGGCAATTACATTGGTAGATCTGAAACCCCTGCCTCCAGATGCTCTGAATATAAGTTTCTCCATAAATGCATACTTAAGGTTGGCACGAGGTGCGAACAACCATCCATGCAGATTGTTTCTGTCTAATCTAATTCCTGCAACAAAACTCAGCTTTTCTCCACTTGTATATGTATACTCACCATAACCACCAAGTGACATCTCCTCTCTTCCTGCATCTATTTCATAAGCGAGCGGATTAATCATCTCGTCTAAATTGATTGTTCTATGGTTACTTACCTTTTCATCAAAGTTATCATACTGACCACTCAGTCCAAGAATGTATTTATGCTTCTCGTTAATGGTATTCATAAACATCAGATTCATAAACAGGGAATTTTGTTCTGCTTTATAGTCCTTCATGCCAAAATAGGAGTCGAGGTTATGATAGGTGTAGTCAATGACCGTTGCTATGTTCTTAGTATTTTCAGGATTGAGAGGCACACCAATTTTTATATAACTATTTAATCCTTTGTTCTTTATGTTTGAACCCCAAATTGCATAGTCCCTTTGTGAATCTTTTTTAAAATCATTCTGGCCGGCAAGCCTGTCGTCTGATAGTGCCTTAAACCCGAATCTTATCTGACTTCCGTTTTCAGACATGTATAACCATCTGTTTGCAAGGTTAAACTGCATAGATACTGGCTCATCCTTAAAACCATCGTGGTTTCCGTCATGGCCCAGGGGGTCAGTTGAAAAATGGCCAAATATTGCTGTACTAAGCTTGGAATTAAGCTGGAGAGACGAAACTAGATTTGCCTCTGATCGTAATGTATTGCTAAGAAAGAGGTTGACAAAAAGTGGTTGTTCAGTGGTTGGTTTCCTGTGTTCAAGGTTAATCTGGCCTGTGATGGCCTCCAACCCATTTACTACTGACGATGGACCCTTTGCAATCTGTATGCTTTCGAGCCATTGTCCTGGAATGTAAGATAGCCCGAATGGTGATGCAATTCCTCTCATAACAGGACGATTCTCATCAAGCATCTGGGTATATTGACCTGATAATCCTAGCAGTCTGATCTGTCTGGCTCCGGTTATTGCATCGGCATAACCAACTGTTACGCTTGCAGAGTTTTCAAAGCTTTCTGCAAGGTTGCAACATGCCATCTTACATAAACCGGCAGCTGATATAACCTCTGTTTTTACTGGTGTTGTCTTTGACAGAAAGTTACCCTGCTGCCTGCCAACAACTCGTACCTCATTAAGGTTATTACTCTCCCTCAGGATAAATTCAACCTTATCCTGACCACTAGCAAGTACAATAGTATCTTTGATATAGCCAATGTATGCTGCTATCAATGAGATATTTTCTGTTTTTTTGCCGTTAAATGAGAAATGCCCGTTGTCATCGGACACAAATGCTGACTTTCCTTCAAGCCAGTAAATTGATGCGTAAGCCAACGGTTCGACTTCGCCGTTTGCTTTCTGAACCTTAACCACACCGGTAATGTTTTGTGCATTAAGGAACGATGCAATTGAAATAAAAAATAAAAATGATATAACTGTTTTTTTCATATTCATATTAATTGTAAAAGATATCTATTCCTATAAGAATAGAATCTCTACAACCTCCACTGAGAGTGGAACGAATATGTGTCATATTTAATTGACGGTGGATGGTCGGCATACGAAATATTTGAATAGTTGCTGTTTGCCGATAAATAATCTGTACTATATAAACCTAAGGTACATATACATGCAAGAGTAGAAATAATCGTTTGCGAATGGAAATTAAACTGACTTATATCGTAGTCGTTGTTCAAATGATGAAACTCTGTTGCACAACATTCTTTTGAGTGTTTTATGTTATTATGACAATCGTGAGAACCACAGGCACAATGACTATGGATTGCCTCACATGAGCTGTCACTATAGAAAAACACGACACTTTTTGTATCTGAAGCTGAACACTCATGTACACCAATTCCGACGCTTGCCAGCAAATACATAAATGCCAGCAATATAGAAACTGAATATTTCAACAACTTCCTCATTGAGCGCAAAAGTACAAATTTATCTCTATTTAACAAGCTCCTCATCATAAAACTTAGAATAAACCACAAGTTGGTTAATAAGTCTTAGAACACAAGTCAGAATAAAGGAGCCAATGATACATTTGGCTTGTAAATGGTCAGTCTCGCATACAAAGTATTTGAAAATCAAGCTGACGATAAAAGAGTTAATCATCAATTCCCTGAGAAAAGAGAAAGAACTGTAAAAACGATAATTGAACTGGTAGAAATTGCTAAGGAACATATTAACGCTCCTCAATCCAGATTTCTTTACATATCTATGCCAGCTCATCTTATGTAATACCGATGCAATAAGACTGGTGCAGATTGCAGATGTTATTCCAATAGAAAATATAATAATTGATACGCTCATATTTTATTTATTATAACCGGCTTTTAAAAATATGTTTAAACGGGAACAAAATTCTTTTCAATAAACTCAGGTCGGCAGTAATTATCTCTGCTGTTCCCTGCATCTGCTCCGTAAAAATAAGGTCAGTGCCATAGTTGGTCTTTAATCTCTCAGGAAAACTTACCCCTACAATATATACTTTATTATTATTCATGTCTGTGGGAATCATTGATATACTCCCAACCTTTACCTCAACCATACCAAATTCCATATATGGATAGTTGTCAAGCTTGATATTGACCTTTTGTCCAACCTTGACTTTTCCGGCACCAGCCAGGGGCAGGTAGATTTTCCCGTTTATTCTTGCTGCTTTTAAAGGTATAATAGTAAATGCTATATCTCCGGCAGATACATTCTGGTTCTCTTGCCAGAATTTTGTAAATGAGACCTTACCATTCACGGGGCTGACAAAAAGGTAGTTCTGTTCCCACTGCCTTATCTCAGCAAGCAAATTGTCGTAGTTACCCATTAGTGACCTTTCAAGCAGGCCCACCTGCTCCTCTCTGGCCAGTTCCATATCAAAGACACTCTGTTCAGCCTGAAGAATATTTATCTTCATAGTGTTCAGGTCGGACAAGGCTGCTTCATGCTGTTGTCTGGTTGCTAATTGTGTGCTTTTACTCCTTTCAATCTCCAGTTGTGAAATTACCTTCTGATCAAACAAAGACAAATCTCTTTTATAAATCTTTTCAGAAATTTCCATCTGCTCCTTAGATAGAGAGACCTGTCTTTCACTCAGTGATTGTAGTGATTTCTGTGCATCGATCTGACGTTTGAGAATTGCAATTTTTTTCTTGTGATAGTTTATTTGCAGGAAGTTTTTGTATTCAATAAGACTTTTATAAAACTGTGTGTATCCACTTTGCAGCTCCCCAAACTGCAGATTTGATATAAAAGAACAGTTACTTATGTTACCATTGACAGCCAGTGTATCTGAGAACTGTTGCACAATCGATTTAAGATCAAGATAGTTTTCGTATGATATGGGATTCTCTATTATTGCAACAACACCTCCGACAGAAACCAAGTCTCCCTCATTTTTAAAGACCTTTTGAAGTCTCCCGCTTGTCTTTGCAACGAGTTGGGCAGGAAGGTTCTCTGATGTAATCAATACAGGGGCAGTTAATTTGTCAGGATATTTGAATATGGCGCTGCCCGCAAGAATAAGAAGAATCACCGAGAGAATGACGGCGGTCCCCCAGGATAGTATCCATCCCGGTGGTCTTGATAGAATGTCGTTTACATCCTCCGATCTTATTTCGATCCTCTTCTCACTAGACATATAGCTGATTTTTTACAAGCTGGTAATAGGCTCCGCGTTTCTCTACCAATGCTTCATGATTACCGGTTTCAATAATCTCCCCCTTATCCAATACTATTATATTGTCTGCATTTCTTACGGTGCTTAATCTGTGTGCGACAATCAATACAGTCTTGCCTACAAAGAACTCATTGAGATTGTCCATTATCTGCTTTTCATTATTTGCATCAAGAGCATTGGTAGCTTCGTCGAACATTATGAATTGCGGATCTTTATAGACAGCCCTTGCTATCAGTAATCTCTGTTTCTGTCCCTGACTCAGTCCATGTCCCTCCTGTCCAATTTTCGTATTGTAAGCTAGAGGCAGACTCTCTACAAACTCTCTTATATTGGCCACCTCAACAGCTTTTAAAAGTCTCTCCTTATCAATGATTTCGGCCCCGGGGGCAATATTGTTGGCAATAGTATCTGAGAAAATGAATCCATCCTGCATTACAACACCGCACTCTTTTCTCCATGCCTCCATGCTCAGTGACGATAGATTATGCTGTCCATACATTATTGAGCCGACTACAGGTGGATAGAAACCCAGAAGAAGTTTTACAAGTGTTGTTTTGCCGCTGCCGCTTGTTCCCACTAATGCAGTAATTTTGGCATTCTCTATTGTCATATTGATATTCTTCAGAACCAATTCAGATCCGGCTCCTTCGTACTTGAATGAGAGGTTCTCGACTGATATTGATTTGTCCTTTGGTATATCTGAAAGTAGTTCTGAATCATTATTTTCTTCGTCTTTTTTATCGTGAATTTCAGAAAGTCTTTCAAGACTGAGCTTTGCATCCTGAGAGGATTGCATAAAACTGATAATCTGAGCAATAGGTGCATTCAGCTGACCATTTATAAACTGCACCGATAACATCATTCCAAGGGTTAATTCGCCATTCAGAACTGAGCTTGCAGCCACAATAGTGATGAATACATTTTTAAGCTGGTTGATAAGAGTGGCACCTGCCTCCTGATACTGACCAAGGGCAAGCCCTTTAATACTCACCTTGAACAGTTTTGCCTGTATTCTCTCCCACTCCCACCTTTTTTGTCTCTCACAGGAGTTCAGTTTTATCTCTTGCATACCTGTAATAAGCTGTATTACAGAATTCTGATTAGCAGCATTCTGGGTGAATGCCTTATTGTCCAGCTCCCTGCGCCTCTTCATGAAGAGCATCACCCATAATACATAAATTATTGAAGCAAACAAGAAAATTGCAAAGATCAATGCGCTGTAGTAAAGCAGGACTATTCCAAAAATAACAATATTAAACAATGAAAAAAGAATGTTCAGCGACGATCCTGTAAGAAATGTCTGTATGCGTTTATGGTCCCCTATCCTTTGCAACAAATCACCTGTCATTTTTGTGTCAAAAAAGCCAATCGGCAACTTCATGAGCTTTGCGAGAAAATCGGAGATAAGTGAGATGTTTACTCTTGTTCCGAGGTGGAGGAGAATCCAACCACGGATGAAATCCACAGAGGCCATGCTTATAGTAAGCATTAACTGGGCAATAAGAACCAGCCAGATAAAGTTGAGGTTCTGAGATCCTATGCCAACGTCAACAATACTCTGTGTAAGAAATGGAAGAATCAACTGAAGAAGACTGCCAACAAGCAATCCAAGAAAAAGCTGAATTATGAGCTTTTTGTATGGTCTTATATATGAGTACAAAAAGCCAAAGCCTTTTGTGTTTACTCTTTCGCCCTCATTTGCATAGAATTGTGGTGTAGGATCTAGAAAGAGTGCAATACCTCTTCCCTCTCCGTTACTCACTGTACTGAACCACGACTTTTTGAATTCGCCTTCAGTAAGTTTTACCAAGCCCGATGCGGGATCTGCAACAAGCATCCTGAAATCCTTACCCTTGCCTTTTGTTCCGTAAAGGACCACAAAGTGTTTCTGGTTCCAGTGAACTATGCAGGGAAAATTTGATTTGCAGAGATCTTCGAAGGACAATTTGGCTCCCAGCGTCCTTAAACCTATACTCTCTGCTGCTTTGGATATTCCAAAAAGATTTACGCCTACTCGTGTGTATTCACATTTTTTTCTAAGTGTATCCAGTGAAAAATGACGTCCGTGATACTGCGCAACCATTCTAAGAGATGTCGGTCCACAATCTGCAGAGTCTAACTGGGAAAAATGTTTAAATCTTTTCAAATGTCAAATTCCTTATTAAGGGATAAAATTACCTATGCATAATTAATATTACGCCTGAACAAAGTGATGCTTTTTGCTGAAAATCAGCAAGTTATCATCAAACTTCCTTTTTTACTGACCGAGTACTAGTTTCCGTCTTCGATAATTACATAATAAACGTTACCGTTTCTGTCGGTTACCATAATAACATAAACATCACCGCCGTTTACGTTAATCATCTCTTGTTCATTCAGTTTTTCAAATGTTGCTTTCATGGCTTTATTGTTTTTTTGTTGTACAAATAAATTAATAATAATTGTTACATTTGCATACAGAATGCTGATTAAACACTGATAATTTGCTGAATATGTTAAACAGGGCGCTATCGATTTCCATAATTGCGATTTTATTTTTACTGTCACTACAGGCTGTATGGCTTTTTAGAATAATTGATAATGAGAAGAGTACTTTCCGCAAACAAACCGAACAAGTACTGAGGGATGCCATTAATAAAGAGCTGAATACAAGGCTTGAAAAAGTCGGCAAAAGCGATAAATTTAGTGTAACAATATCAAATAATCTTCCTACTGAGCCCCAATATAAAAATAAAATTCAGTCTGTAAGTTTAAAAAACAACTATAAGGACTTCACAAAATTCACTTTTGAGGAGGCTCTTCAATTAGCGTACAAGAATAAATATCCTCTAAACTTGGATACTTTATCAAATTATTTTTCTGAGTTCCTGACAAAACTGGAGAAACCGACAAATTTTATTCTTACCTATTGGAGGGACGACAAATCTGTTGTGAAGGAATTTGATGGTGGATACACTACTATACCAATATTGTTTTCGTTTTTTGATCTGAGCATACCATTAACATCTTCTAATGAATTAATGATTGATGCAAAGGTTTTCTATCCCAGTACTGTATTCAAAGGCGACCTTCTCATAATCCTGTCATTGTCCCTTATACTGACAATATTTATTTTAGTCAGCATAATCATACAGACCAGGATGTTGTTCAAACAGGTGTCACTGGCAAAGCTGAAGGAGAATATCACCCATTTCCTTACACATGAATTACGTTCTCCACTTCAGGCATCAATTACAAACCTGGAGGTTGGCGAGATGGCCGATGCCAAGACAGCGCCATATTTTCTGGGGAAGGCTAAGGAGCAGCTCTATTTTCTGAATGGCTTGATAGAAAACATACTTGATATAAATAAATTTGAGAAACGACAGGCTCCACTCAATAAAACATTGTTCAATATAAACGAAGCGATTGAGCCTCACATAGCCAGACACAATGTTGAGTCGAAGAAGAATGTTACAATTACAACCGACATTACACCTGGCCAGGAAAACATTTATGGTGACCAGCTGCATATTTCTAATGCGATAGGTAATCTGATTGACAACGCAATTAAGTATTCCAACGACATTGTCAATATAAAGATCTCGACAAAAACAGATGGCAAATATTTTCATATTGCTGTAGAAGATAATGGAATTGGCATACCAAAAGATGAACTGTCAAAGGTATTCGAGAAGTTCTACAGAGTAAATAAACGAGAACATTCTCAGAAAGGAAAGGGTTTCGGGCTTGGTCTGAACTACGTCAATTGGGTTGTAAAATCTCATAAAGGAAAAGTATTACTGACAAGCGAAGTCGGTGTAGGAAGCAAGTTTACACTATTAATCAATAACGAACATGGGAAAGAAGATTCTGCTGGCAGATGATGAGGTCAATTTTGGCTATGCGATGTGCGAGTTTTTGAAGATGAGTGGGTACGAACTCACCTTTGTAAACGATGGGCGCACCGCGTTGGAACAGTATAATATATTTCATCCCGACCTCTGCCTGTTTGATGTCAACATGCCTGAAATTGACGGCTTTGAACTTGCCAGGCTAATAAGGACCACAGACAAGAACATTCCAATAATTTTCATTACATCAATAAGCGACGACAGCAGTGTAGCCAACGGATTTGAAATAGGTTGCAGTGACTATCTGAAAAAACCATTCGGATTAAGGGAATTATTGATAAGGGTACAGAAGTGTCTTCAGATTTCAAATAAGGATAACGACATTTTCACTCTGGGGAACATGAACTATTCACCTGATGACAGGAGTCTTATAAAGCAGGATGGTTCTCTTATAACCCTCTCTTTCTATGAAAACAAGTTACTTCAGATTCTTTGCAACAACTATAATCAGGTATGCAAGGTTAATGATCTGGTTGTAGCTATCTGGGACGATAAAGATATTGACACAAAGAAATCACTAGAAGCACTTGCTTCGCATCTTAGAAAGAAACTGGATTGCACATCGGTAAATGTGGAAAACATAAGAGGTGTGGGCTACAGACTCAGAAAGGAGTCGTAATTGCCACTACAGGATTATCGTTCTCTCTTAGTTTGGCGGCAATTTCCTTTATTACAGGTGAGTCATATTTTCCACTAGCAGCATTCTCTATAAAATTCAATGCGTTATAGCAAGTAATCATTTCTCCTTTTGATGATCTGAATCTTGGCCAGAATACAAATCCGTTGTTTATGTCATTTAGAAGACCGAGTTCTCCTTTGTAAGGTTGATTCAGCAGACTCAGTTTTCCACTTTTTTTGTTAAAAATTCCGTATACATATGGCCATTTTCTTACAGATTCACTACCGTCAGGTAACTTCATGACTTTTTCTACCGGTTCAGTAGCAAAGCCTCTGAAATTAAATGCCAAAAACAAATAATCGTCCGTTTCACAATACATTGGCAATTTTGAAATGAACATTTTATCGGTAGAAATCCAATCTTCTGCACTCATATCCGGTGATTGTCTGTACTTACCAAAATCCATAATGTACTTATCTGTGATTTGTAAATTTTTATCGATAGAGAAAATTGTATCGTTTTTGCTGACTATCCGGATATCATCTCCGTATCTGTAGAATCTATCGGGATCTATATTCATCATATTATTCCTGGCATCTGCTGCTTTGGTTTTTGTTACATGTGTTACTTCTTTTAAAATATTTGAGGAGACATCACAAACAAAATATTTGGTTTCTGAAACTTCTGACATTGTAAAAGTGCTCACAATATAATTTTTCCCGTCAATCTTCTTACAGTCCCAATAGGTGCCTTTTTTTAATTGCATTGGTCTAGGTATGTTTTTTATGAAATTGCCGTTGCAGTCGTATTCTTTTATCTGCCCGTCATAAGATAGTATACATATATCTCCATTCTCTTCATTAACATCAAAACCTCTGATATCCAAATACTCCTGCGGCCCCCGACCTATTCTTTTAAAGGTTCTCAGATACCTTCCGCTCTCATCAAATATTTTACATAAATTGTTATTATCCTGTACATATATTAGCTTTTTCTCATAAAAAACAGAAACAATATTACCCAGGATAGAACTGTCGTTTGTTTCCAGAACAACATAACGAATATCCTTAACATAATCACTTAATTTTTCTACCGATCCTCTTCCCACCTCTCTTTCCAACGCAATAACCTTAATGTCCTTATTACTCTTTCGTGGGGCACAGGCTACTACAATGAATAATAGAGCAGCCATAATTTTTAGTGAAAATGGTGATTTCATAACACATAGATGTAATTGTACCCAAATATAGTGAATTTATATCCAAAAAAATCACCATGGTTTATCATTAAGCTCAATTCTAAGCAGTATGTCACTATGTTGCGAAAAGTACATCTTTACAAACTCTTTTTCATTTACCTTTTCATATAGCTCCTGCCCTACTTCATACCTGTACCGTTCAATTATCAAATAAAATTTTGATGTCTCTCTCATTTTCTGACTCCAGAGTTTAGGGAACAAGTTGCCGAGTACAGGAATATGAAGTGTGCCACTTCCGGCTTCGTAAGAGGTCACATTCTCTTTACCCAGCACTTCGGCCTTTCGTAATTGTATTGTTTCCTCTCTGATATCTTTATTTATTTTCTTATTCATGCGGTTAGGGATAAGGAAACTTAATAATATAATAGCAGCATCGGCCGATAGCAAGGTTAGCAAATCTCTATCTTTAACCATAATCATATACACGACGTTGAACAGTAATCCGAATGCCATTACTATACCTGAAAATACATAAGCAATTCGTTTTTCTCCTTTCATTACCTTGATATCGCTCTCAGTCAATTCCATTATTTCAGACATATCCGGTAATTTATTTTTCGTTTGTTTTAGCCAGTGAGATAAGTCCACCCATGGCACCAAGATTCATCGAATCCAGAGCAGAGCTAGGCACAATTACCATTGAACCCTTCTCTTTCAAACCCTCAAAGAGCATGTTCATACCTCTAAGATGTAGAGCTACAGGATTGTCCTTATATTGAAGGCTTGCCAGTGCAAATTTCTCAGCAATTTCTGTTTCTGCGGTTCCAAGTATCACTCTTGCCCTACGTTCTCTCTCTGCCTGAGCCTCTTTGCTCATAGCATCGGCAAGTGCCTGAGGAATGATAATGTCCTTAATGCCAACTGTCTGACAGGTTATACCCCACGAGTTTGTGTTGTTGTCAAGCACCTTCTGGAGATCTTCTGCAATTTTATCTCTCTCCTGTAATAGCTCGGAGAGTTCATTTTTACCTATAGTATCCCTTAATCCGGTCTGAGCAATGTATGCAATCGCACGCTCGTAGTCCTGAACCTCAAGTGCTGCTTTTTCAACATCCCATACCGTCCAGTATACAACTGCATCTACGTTTACCGGCACCGTATCTTTTGTAAGAGTTTGTTCAGCTTTAAACTCTGTAACGCGGATCCTCTGGTCTATATAGTTGACAACCTTATCAATTACAGGGATAATCATAAACGGGCCGGGGCCCCTCAGACCATTGTATTTTCCCATCCTTAACACAACTCCCTTCTCCCACTGGTCGGCAATATTGATGGAACTTGCAACAAGGATAGCGCATAGAAGTAGAGCCACAAACAGCACGATTCCTATAACATTGAATACATATAAAGCGACGGAAGATCCTGCCAGGATTATAAACACCATGGCCGAAATTGGGTTAAAAACTCCTTTGGTTACAAAATTTGCTTTCATATTTTTTGTTTTTTAAGTTCATCTATAATATTGTCAATTGTGAAACCGTAGCTGAGTGCTATGGTCGAAAACTGGGTGCATATCTCTTTCAGTTTATTGTTTTTCTCTTTCTCTGAAACCTGTATGTCCGTTTTAAAAATAAATGTCCCCGTACCCTGCTGGGTTTCAAGAACATTCTGAATCTCAAGTTCTTTGTAAGCCTTTGCCACTGTATTAAGATTGACCTTGAGGTCCACTGCCAGTGAACGTACCGTTGGAAGTTGCTCGCCTATCTTAAGGTTACCGGATGCAATTCCAAACTTGATCTGGTCTATGATCTGCCTGTAAAAAGGCATTCCGGTTGTTGAATCAAGTTTAAATTCAATCATTGTTATATTATTATATTGTCCTATTTGTATAGTACAAATATACAAACATTTTTTGAAATCCAATACTTTTTTTGTTTTTTTTGATTAAATGTTTAAAGCCGTATTCTGTATAATACCTGATTGTCCCCGCTTTCTTCATCCGGCAGTGCGGCAACTATGATATCACCATTCTGAACGGTCATATATGTGAATTTCACATTTTTTTTGGTTTTGGAATCTATTAATCTGAATATAGCCGTCTTTCCGTTTATCTTGTCAAATCTGGCAAAATGTATTATTCCGTATCCGTATACAAAACTAAAATACAGATATCTGTCATCTTCTCTCACATTACTTACCATTGTAGCATATCTGTCTTTGTTCTCCTCTTTATTTACAAATTCAATCTTATTATATAAGTCATCTGAACCATTTATTTTTTCAGGTACTCTATGAGTCCCAAAATCTACAAAATATTTAGGGGCAATTGCTGCACTTCTATTTATAGTGTATACAGTGTCACAAAGGATCTCCCAATACAACACTTCGTTTTTAAACGGAAAAAACAGGTCGGCTAATGAGCTGCCATTCTTCTGCATTCTGGAAGATGAACTTATAATGTTAAGATTTTCATCATAAACAGATATCAAAGGAACACTTATCTGTTCGCCACTGTATGTGTTCTTTACAACATACATAGTACTGTTGAAAGGAAAAATATGGTCAGGCATCCATCCTCCTTTTTTAAAATCGTGCTTTTCAATAAATTTACTTCCTGTATTAAATCTCAAAAGCTTTCTTCCATCCCAGTCGTGCAGATATAATTCTCCTTTTTTAATAAAGAAACTTTTAAGAGTTAAATATTCGTTCGCAGCCCTTCCTTTGGTGCCGACATTGAATAAAAAAAGGCCCTTTTTATTAAAAGCAGACAATTTACCTGAAGAATGAATAAACAATGTATCTCCCTTGAAAAAGATATTGTTTATATTGCCGAGTAATGACTCTGTTTTGGTTTCCAAAGCAGTTGTATTTATGCATTTAGATGAGTTAATGTCAATTTTATTAACATTATTCAGGTCCATAGGAATAACTGTAAGTGAGTCCTTTTTTTTTATGCTGCTTCCACAACTAATTAGCATGACTAATAATATGCCCGCAAAAAATTGTTTGAAATTTTTCATAAAGAAATAGTTATTTAGTTTTTGTTTTATTTAAAATCTTCCTGATATCATACCTGTATATCTCTTCATTTATCAGATTGAGCCCATACAGATATCCTTTTGCCTCGTCTAGAAAACAATAAAAAGACACACCTTGCTTTTTTCATACTTTATACATAAATTTGTTGATATCAAATTGACTACTAAAACGCTAATCTAGTAATTTTTATACAACCATTATGAAAAATTTTCTAAAAATAATAGCAGGCACATTCGTGGGCGCTCTTTTAGCCATAATCCTTGGCACATTTATACTTATAGGTGTAGTAAGCTCATTTGCATCACTTGCAGATAAAAGCACACCAACGGTTCCATCATCGGCAATTCTCGGATTGAACTTCAAAAATGCAATTACTGAACAGTCAACAGACGACCCGTTCGCAAACATGAATCCGTTTGTTGAGATGTCAACCAAAACGGATGGTATCCTTGATGTAATCCAGACGATAGACAAAGCTGCCACCGATCCTGCAATAAAGTTTATCTATATGAATTTAGACAAACTCAATGCAGGTATAAGTCATATTGAGGAGATAAGGGCCGCTCTTGTGCGTTTCCGTGAGAGTGGAAAACCAATAATCGCCTATGCCGACAATTACTCTCAGGTGGGCTACTATCTTGCTTCGGTTTCAGACAAAGTATATCTAAATCCAGCAGGTTCTGCAACATTGACTGGTCTGAGTATTAGCACTATATTCTTCAAGGATCTTCTTGACAAACTAGGAATTGAGGTACAACTGATTCGTCACGGCAAGTTCAAAGCTGCTGCTGAGCAATTCATAAGCAATAAAATGAGCGCAGAAAACCGTGAACAGTTACAATCCTATCTGGATGCTGTATGGAACACATGGATAGCAGACATTTCTACCTCAAGGAGAATTTCTCAGGAGAGGATAAACGAAATGACCAGTAACCTGGAGCTCAACTCTGCACAAAAGGCTCTGGAGGGTGGCTTGGTAGACGGCTTGCTGTACAAGGACCAACTATCAGATACATTGGTGCATCTTTTTGGGGTAAAAGAGGAGAAGGAACTCAAGTTAATATCAAATACAGATTATTCAAAAGCCAGGGCAAAGACAAATTTCAAGGAGAAGAACAAAATTGCAATTGTATATGCTGACGGAGAGATTGTAATGGGCAAAAGCGACGACAATATTGCATCTGATTCTTACGTAAGTATGCTAACTAAGATAAGGAAGGACAGTACAATAAAGGCTGTGATTTTCAGGGTTAACTCACCGGGTGGCTCTGCACAAAGCTCAGAGATTATAGATCGCGAACTTGCTCTTATGCGAGAAAATAAACCTGTTATTGTTAGTATGGGTGACTATGCAGCATCCGGTGGTTACTGGGTATCTGCCAAGGCCGACAAAATCATAACAAACAATACGACACTGACTGGTTCAATAGGAGTTTTCAGCATGGCCCTTAACGGACAAAAAGCTATGAACAAGCATCTTTCTTTGTATACCGGAACAGTAAATACAAATCTACATAGCGATATTATGTCGGGATACAGGCCATTGGACGGGAAAGAGGTTGCGTTTATTCAATCATCAGTTGAGATTATTTACAATCAGTTTCTTGAGTTGGTTGCTCAGGGCAGAGATCTTACAACGGCTGGTGTTGACTCTATTGCTCAGGGAAGAATCTGGTCGGGATATGATGCCTTGAAGATTGGACTGGCCGACGAAAAGGGAGGTTTGCATGAGGCCTTGATAACTGCAGCTGCTATGTGTGACCTAAAATCATACAGACTTTTAGAATATCCTGTTAAGAAATCTCAGATTGACAAAATAATTGAACAGTTGACTGAATCTACCCAAAGTGCAAAGGTTCTTGCAAACCCAAAACTTCTTATAGAGAAAGCTTATGCTGGTCTTAAAAGTGAAACAGGGCTGAAAACATATGCACGTCTGCCTTTCAATGTTGTTTTCAATTAATCTGTACTTCAAAAATATTACTGGTTAAATCTGTTATCTTGCATCGGTCATCAATACGGTGACCGGGCAAGCAGATTATATTTTCTCCTGAGATAAGTACAATTTTATCCTCCTTGCTCTTTATGTCTACCTTTTCATTAATAAAAAAATCGCTAAGTTTTTTGAATCCACTCATTCCCAGCGGTATAAATCTGTCTCCATCTTTCCATATACGGCAAATCAACGGGAACTTTATTTTATCTGCATCCATATAAAAAACAGATTTTGATGGTATTGGCTTAAATCCTGAGTCTTTAGGATAACTTCTAAACTGCAACTCTTTTCCTCTGAATACAACCATATAACCAAAACTGTCCGGCTCTTTGAGAACAATACCATCTATCTGACATTCTTTTTTTGGTGGATTGTGTTTCTCACCTTTTGAATATACAAGCAGATAGTCCCTGTCTCTTATGAGTAAATGAGTAAGTGAATGAAACTCCTTGCCGGGTTGTCCTTCAAGAGAATCATATATCTGATCTGTCTGAGAAGAGTTGAAACCATACTCTGTGAGTAACATATAAAGCCAGTATTTTGAATGTTCCTCTGCCACTAATGCAGATATATTTATTTTTATATCGGCTGTTCCCATACTATACTCAATAATTCTCTCTCTTTTTAGTGCGTATTGAGCCTTTATAATTTCTCCGGCAGTGCAGAAATATTCAATACTCCGCTCAATTGTGTGCAAAAATGATGGATTTATTGTTTCGAATTCCGGAAAGATCCTGTTTCGAATGCGATTTCTGGAGTAGTAACTCTCTAAGTTAGTCCTGTCTATTCTGTATGGAATCTCCTCCTTTGCAGCATAATCAGTAATTTCCTGCCTCGAAAATTTCAACAGAGGTCGTATTATCCTGCCATTTTTTACGCGAATTCCAGACAAACCGTCAATTCCTGTACCTCTTGATAAATTAAGAAAAAGTGTCTCCACAGAATCGTTAAGATTATGTGCTATAGCCAGATAATCAAATCCTTCCTTATCCATAATTTCGTAGAACCATGAGTATCTCAAATCTCTGGCTGCCATCTCGATAGATATTTTTTCTGATTTGGCATAGCTTTCAGTTTCAAATGACTTAGAATAGCATCTGATACCTCTGTCTGCGGTCCATCTTTTAACGAGTGCCTCGTCAGCATCGCTCTCCTCTCCCCTTAGTTTAAAATTAACGGTAGCAACTGCAAAA
>Ga0209417_1001399_pt1 | contig 44468 bp, 39 predicted proteins | sample RifGroF2_FD_184002 | JGI IMG/M metagenome (GOLD analysis project Ga0209417, IMG submission 184002) | Groundwater microbial communities from Rifle, Colorado, USA - Groundwater F2 (SPAdes) (version 2) | ecosystem: Environmental > Aquatic > Deep subsurface > Groundwater | place: Rifle, Colorado...
ATTGAGCCAAAAGTTGTACAGGCAAGAACTGGAGGCACTTTCGGGGAAGGATCAAACAGGCAAACTTTTAAAGACCCTGAAGAACGAGGAACACGATCAATCCTAAGGGTAAACAATGGCGATACAGTAATAATTGGTGGTTTATTGAGGACAGATAAAGTCAGAACCGGAACATCCGTCCCAATAATCAGCAGAATACCTATTTTGGGCATGGCTTTCAGGCACAAACATTCAGAAGAAGAGGAACGCGAATTGATCATCTTCATAACTCCCCGAATTGTTGAAGACAACAATATCCCAAACATATTATCGACAGGCTCAGGAAACATTGTCCGAGAACAAGAAATTCCTACAAAAAGATTAGATAGCATTAATAAAGATCTTTCCACATTTGAACATCAAAGGTTTTAATTATGGCTCACTTACGATTAGGTGAAATCTTAATAAAACAAGGATTGATCACCGAGCAACAGCTCCAAAGAGCTATAGCCCTGCAAAAAAAAGAGAAGGGGCGTATCGGAGAGATACTAATAAAACTTGGCATCATAAACGAAGAGGCAATGATCGAAGCGCTGGGAAAGCAGCTTAATCTTCCTTTTTATTCTTCTGAGAACACCGACCTATTAACCCCAGCTCAAGGACAGGGCCTTGAAAAAATATTTACGGGAGAGTTTGCCAAAAACAATTGCATAATCCCTTTATCAAAAAACATGAATTCGCTTACATGCGCAATAAATGACCCTCTAGATTTCCTTACTATTGATAATTTGAAAAAAATCTCCAACTGTGAAATCAATCTTGTTATTGCAACAAGGCTCACGATCCAGGAAGCCATTGCAAATTTTTATTTTGCGAATGAAAAGGAAGACGCAAAAATCTCTCTTTTAGATAAAGCCGTTGAAAGCTCCTACAGTGAACCGGCAGGGGAATCTTTTGTTTCCCCAAACACACAAGCCTCTGCAGAGTTAAGCCTTAATAAACTTATTGAAAAAGCCGAGGAAGCACCAGTCATTAAACTTGTAGACCTTATCATCAGACAGGCTATTGATGAAAGAGCTAGTGACATTCATATCGAACCTTTTGAAAACAAAATTATTCTTAGATATCGTATTGACGGAAGCCTTCATAAGATTCCACCGCCTGCACCTCATCTAATCCTTCCGATAGTCTCAAGAATAAAGATTCTGGGAAAACTTGATATAGCCGAAAAAAGGCTCCCTCAAGATGGGGCCATTTCTGCAAAGCTAGAAAACAGAACAGTTGATATCCGTATTTCCACGATACCAACCGTGTGGGGCGAAAAGGTTGTTATGCGTATTCTTGATAAAGGTGCAGTTCCTTTGGAATTAGCAAAGCTCGGTTTTGAATCCCGCCAAATAGACCTTTTAAGAAACGCACTATCATTGCCATACGGGCTTTTCTATATTACAGGACCCACAGGAAGCGGAAAATCAACCTCTTTATATGCTGCTGTAAATGAAACGGTAGACCCAAAAAAAAATATCCTGACCGTAGAGGACCCTGTTGAATATAAGATTGATGGAATCAACCAGGTTGCAGTAAAAAATGATATCGGCCTATCATTTGCGACAACGCTGAAAGCCTTTTTAAGACAGGATCCCGACATAATAATGGTTGGTGAAACCAGGGATCTGGAAACTGCTTCTATCTGCGTTAGAGCTGCTTTAACGGGACACTTTGTTCTCAGCACTTTGCATACCAATGATGCAGCATCAGCAATAACACGCCTTATGGATATAGGAATAGAAAACTATTTATTGACGCCTTCACTTGTCATGATAATGGGACAAAGGCTGGCAAAGAAATTGTGTACAAAATGCAAAGAACCTTATGAGCCTGATCCCGGACAGCACGGTGGGATCACTTTTAAAAGTGATTTGATTTACCGCGCAAAAGGCTGTGATGAATGCAATAGTACAGGATACAAAGGCCGTGTCGTTGTTGCAGAAGTACTGCCTGTCGACGATGAGATACGAAAATTAATATCCAACAAAGCCTCTTCAACTGAAATAAAGGATACTGCCAGAAAAAATGGCATGGACACTATTTTTGAGACGGGATTAAAAAAAATCGAGCAAGGAATAACCAGCTACGATGAAATTTGCCGCATTAGCGTTGATAATTAATCAATGTTTAATTCAAACTTTCTCTCCAGCAACTTGAATGCTGGGATTTGCCAAAACGAATAAGAAAAAGTTTTAAAGAATAAATCACAACAGTATTTATAAAATATAAAGGTTCTTAAGTTGCCAACATTCTCGTACATTGTCAAAGATAGACATGGAAAGACTTTTGCAAAAGAGGTTGATGTCGATAGCAAGGGCGCGCTCATTGAAAGGCTTCAAAACCAGAAGTTTTTCATCGTTAGCATTAAAGAGCTAACGAAGCATGGTGAAAAAACAAGGTTCTCAGTAGCCCAGAGAAAAAGGAAATTCACCCACAAAAACGTTAAACTAGACGATCTTTTAACTTTTTCACACCAGCTTGCTACTATGATGGAAGCAGGCGTTACCCTTATCAGGACCCTTAATGTTATTCAGACACAGATTGAAAGCGAACAGTTTGAGAGAATAATTGAAAAAATAAAAAATGATGTTGAGCAGGGCAGCTCTTTGAGCCTTGCTATTTCAAAGCATCCGAAGGTATTTAATCAGTTTTGGATAAGCCTTATGGAGGTCGGGGAGGCATCAGGAACGATCCCGACTGTTTTAGAAAAACTGTCTTTTTACCTTTCCCAGCAAGCTGCTTTTACTTCAACAATCATCTCAGGCGTCATTTATCCGGCTATTCTTTTTTTTGTTGCTATGGGAGCAGTTGTATTTTTCGCGCTGTTCGTTGGCCCCAGATTTGAAGCGATATTTCAATCGATGGGTGCTGACCTGCCTCTGATAACCACAGTACTTTTATCGACTTTTAAATTTATTAAAGCTAAATTCTTTTTGATAAATGGGGCACTTATTGCAGGTTTTTTCCTTTTTAAAAGGTACATTGCCACTTATAACGGAAAGCTTGTATGGGAAAGATTCTTATTCGGCCTTCCTACTTTTGGTGAAGTCATCAGGCTGATCATAGTTGAGCGTTTTGCTTCTCAAATGGCAATATTAATAGATGCCGGCGTACCAATACTTTTTGCGTTGGATATTACAGAAAGACTTGTAGATAACAACAACTGTGCCTTGATTATAAAGGACATTAAAGAATCCGTGCGCGAAGGCGAACTTCTTGTCGGGCCAATGGAAAGGAGCGGATTTTTTCCTCCAATGTGCATTCAAATGATTATGGTCGGGGAGGAAACTGGAGAGTTAAGCAAAATGCTCAAACATGTATCCGCGTTCTACCAGGACAAAGTTGAGACCTTCATGAAAAGATTTGCTACGATTATCGAGCCTTTTATGCTTATTTTCATGGGTGCGATAATTGGAACTATTGTTTTATCTATGTTTTTACCAATGTTCAACCTTGGACAGTTAGGTGGAGGCGTCAACAAATAATACTACTAAAATTCTTTATATTTCCTTTCGTGTTTCCAAAAATGTATTATAAACTATTATGTAAGTTAGGTTTCTAATAATTTTAGTTAAATAATAAACAGTTTAGCTTTGACTCTTTGACAACTTAATTAGCATATGTTATCCTTCAAGTGGAATAGAATCATAATTTTAGAAAAGGTAAACTTCTCGTAAGAGTAGGACACAAAGCTATAGGGTCCAAGCAATATTTTATCAAAGCAAAACAAGGTTGCCTGGATAGCCAGTTGCACAACAATTAAATTGTTGAAGCCTATTTTACGTGAAGTAGAGTAGGCTTATTTTTTTGCCTTCGATAAGGTCAGTTTTTGGGATACTTGTGACAAATAACAGTAACCAAAACTAACCTTTTTTAAATAGGTAGTTTCGAAGGGACTCCTGGAATACTCGTGACATATAACGGTAATCAGAAAAATCCCCTCAAAAGAGAAAATTGTCGATAACGAATGCTAATCAGCCGAAAAGCTGTGTGTATGTGTTGTCGTCAATTGCATAAATGCATATTTTGTTCTGCAGTGTCTTTTTATCACACTGCAACAAAATAGGTCTTTGATGAAAGATGAGAGCTAAAAAAGAAGCAGAAAACAAAGGAGAACAAATAATGAAATTAAGGAATAACAAAAGCGGTTTTACACTTCTGGAAATCATCATTGTTATTATTATAGTTGGTGTTTTGGCTAGCTTGGCATTGCCCAAACTTTTTCAAAATATTACTTTCTCAAAATCTGCTGAAGCCATGAACATGATCGGCGCAATGAGACGCGCCATTCAGAACTGTTCAGTTATGACCGGGTCCTGGGATACAACTAACTGCCGTACACTAGCATCCATAGGTTACGCAGACCCTTACTCTACCACTGAATTTGATTATTGCGCAACATATGCTGCAGGCACAGATGAGCTTACAATTATCGCAGATCAGACTAAAACAGCAGCCTGCGCAGGTGCGGACACGATTACCTATGTAATTGATATGTCAAATGATCAATTAGACATGACAAGAACAGGTGCTGGAGCATTCAGCCAATTATAATTAGCTGTAAGCATCAAAATTCACGCAGCAATGTGATTTACATTTAGAAAACCTCCAGTCGCGCCCAGCGCTATTGGAGGTTTTCTAGAAGTACAGCTAACAACCATAAAGAGAGAGGGAACGAGAAAGAAATGTTTTTTCTCGGAAAAGATCCAGCAAGAGGTATATTATGCAGTTAAATTCAAAATCAGGATTTACTTTAACTGAGATCATCGTCACCGTAGTTGTGATCGGAACTCTCGCAGGTTTAACCTTACCAAAGATCACAAATCAAGTTGAAAAAGTAAAATCAGGAGAAGGCACAAGAATATTACAGGCACTCCTGGATGCACAGAGAATCTATGAATTTGAAAATGGCGCTTACGCTGATGACCTTGCTGACCTGGACGTTGAGATCAGTGCGCCTGATAACTTTGATGCCTTAACAGATGCAAACATTTCGACCGCGAATCCCGTAGCTTCAATTACCAGGACCGGTGATTATACTTTAACTATCGATACTGACGGCACAATTAAATGCATAAATGAAGTTACTGTTGGGATTTGCACAAGAATGGGATGTAACCGCGGCGGCGGAACTGAGTGTAATTAACTTTTTAAAGGATAAGTTGGCATGTTGAGGATCCGTAAAAATAAAGGGTTTGCTTCAATGGTAGAAGTAATTGTAACCGCAATTATTTTCACAATTGCTGCTGCAGGAATTTTGACCACAGTTTCAATGCTGAAACCGCACAGCGCTCAATCTGTAAGAAGACTGGAAGCCGCCTATGTTGGGAAAAGTATTATCGATGAACTGCGCGAACAAGTCGATGCCGATACATGGAACATTGCCGGATCCAGTGACCTTGAAACCGGCGTGCTTTTCAGCGACACAATTGGGATCTATAATGTTATATGGTGGCTGCAGGATGTACCTGGTTCCAACGGTGGGGTCAGACAGCTTTTTATGAACGTAACTTATCCAGAATAAATATATGGTATATTTATTCTTAAAACTTATCGGATCATTTATAAAATGAATTTTAAATCAAAAAAAGGGATGTCGTTGACAGAGTTGATAGTTGCATCCATTCTTGTAGGGATCGTTATGCTTGGCGTCATATCTTTTACTTCCTCTTTAAAAAGCATTCAGGGCTCAACCTCAAATTCCACGATACCTTCAGTTAAGCTTGCTTCAGTCATGTTTGAAATATCAAAAGATGCATCCCTGGCTATCGGAGACGCGACCGACCCCGGAGTTGAAGAAGATGACGTGGGCCCTGCTCAATCCCTTTGTTTTAGGCAGGACAATGACGGGGCGGGCACAGCAAACAACACTCCTGATGATTACACTGACGACACCTGGGTCTGCTATTTGCTAGACAATACTAACACGCTGCACAAATGCATAGATCCGAATTTTGTTAACTGTCAGGATAGCTCAACAGCCCCGCAATTTGCAAACTTAATAACTCTTACTCAAAATTATTTTTTTGATGTTATCGATGCTAACAGCCCGCCAAAAATCGATTATATACATATACAGCTGACAACCAGAAATGCCCCTACAGACGCTGTTCATCCTATAGAGAACCCTGAATTCACCCTTGAAACAAATGTTAGTCCGATGTCTTTAGGACGCTAGGGGTAATTAAATGCACAGATCTTACTGTCCTGACCTGGACTTAACCAAAAAAGTAATAACAATTACGGACAAACAAGAGCTTCACCATTTAAAAAATGTCCTTCGTGCCAAGCCTGAAACAAGGATATCCGTTCTTAACGGTGCAGGTCAGGAAGCAGAAGGCGAGATAATCAGCATAAATTCCAAGATTGCTGAAGTTAAAATTCTTTCCTGCGTAACAGCCAGATTACCCAAGCCTGATATAATCCTAGCATGTGCTATTCCCAAAAAGAGCAAGTTTGAAACAATTATCGAAAAAGCCACAGAATTAGGAGTTTCTTCAATTATCCCACTTAACACAAAAAGAACAGAAGTAACTTTATCCGGCGACAGATTAAAGAATAAAATAACCCGCTATCAAACTGTGGCACTCAATGCTGCAAAGCAATCAAAGCGCTCAACTGTTCCAACGATCACCCTGATATCCAGCCTGGAAGAAACTGTTAAAAATTTAATGAAAGATACTGTTATTTTTATCCCAAGCCTTATTGGCGCAACACAAAACATTCTTGACTCTTTTGAAAAAAATAAAAATCCGCAAAAAATCGCTTTTTTAATAGGCCCGGAGGGAGATTTCACGGAACAAGAATACCTCTTTGCCCGCAATAACAACTGTATTAGCATCTCTCTTGGCAGGACTATTCTTAAAGTTGAAACCGCCGCTTTGTGTTCCATAGCCTGCGCAAACCAGTATTACTGGAAGTAGTAATAGTTTTCTATATAAAAAATTATAAGTAATATAATTCTTTTAATATATAAAACCATAAAATTATTCATTTTATAGTTGTAATCCCATGCTTTGCAACATGTTACATGCTGCAGGCAAATCATATTGTATTGACATAGCATTTTTACTAATGTATAATCCCAATTCTGAAATTTAATTAAACAAATAAATCCCCCGATTTTTTATTTTCTATTAGGTAAAAAAATAAAATTCCTAATATTATTTAATAAGATCGCGTTTTACCCAATGAAATGAGAGGTTTAAAATGGCTGAACAGAAAAAAACACCTGAAGCAGACCCAAACAAGAAAAAAGCCCTTGAGCTTGCCTTAGCGCAAATTGAAAAGCAATTTGGAAAAGGATCAATAATGAAGCTTGATGGCAGCGTTCCAAAAGGAATAGAGGCTATCCATACAGGCTCACTGGCTCTCGATATCGCATTAGGTATTGGCGGAGTGCCAAAAGGTCGTGTTATTGAGATATACGGACCAGAATCTTCCGGCAAAACAACGCTGACGCTTAGCCTGATCAACCAGCTGCAAAAAACCGGAGGCACTGCTGCATTTATTGACGCAGAACATGCTTTTGATGCTGCTTATGCTCAAAAGATAGGCGTTAAACTGGAGGAACTTTTGATATCTCAGCCTGATACTGGGGAGCAAGCACTCGAAATAGCGGAAACATTGGTCAGATCAAGCGCTGTTGACTTGATAATTATTGACTCAGTTGCCGCGTTAACCCCTCGTGCTGAAATAGAAGGCGATATGGGTGATTCTCACATGGGATTACAAGCTCGTTTGATGTCGCAAGCGCTTAGAAAGCTTACAGCCATTATCAGCAAGTCAAAGACGTGTGTGATTTTTATCAACCAGATAAGAATGAAAATAGGCGTTATGTTCGGCTCACCTGAAACAACAACTGGCGGACGCGCTCTTAAATTCTACTCTTCAGTAAGGATTGACCTAAGAAGAGTTGAGTCCATGAAGCAGGGGGAAGTTATTATCGGAAATTTAGTTAAAGCCAAGATCGTTAAAAACAAAGTGGCAGCCCCGTTTAAAGAAGCTCTATTCGAAATTCATTTTAATGAGGGCATTTCAAAAGAGGCCGACATATTGGACCTTGCCGTGAATAATGACATTATTCTAAAAGCAGGCGCCTGGTTTTCATTTGAAGGTGAAAAGATCGGACAAGGAAAAGAAAATTCCAGACAGTTCTTAAAACAAAATCCTAAGATCTTAGATAAAATCGAAAAGCAAATATTAAAAAAGTTCAATTTGGCTTAAAATCTTAAATAAGCTGTCTAAATGAAAATGGTGCGCGACGACAAAAAAGAGCTGTTCAAAGCTAAGAATACTGTTTACCAGCTTTTAAATCTTAGAGAGCGCTCCGAAAAAGAGATCAGGGACAAATTAAAAACAAAAGGGGTATCAGACAGCACTGCCGAAGCCTGTATAAAGTATTTTAAGGACCTTGCTCTTATAAACGATAGGCAATTCACAAAAAAATGGATAAACTATCGGCTAAACAAACCTTTTGGGATCAGCAGAATCATAATGGAGCTTAAGCAAAAAGGTATCAAGGCTGACATTATTGAAGAAGAGTTGACAGAATCGCAAGAAAGTTTCGATGAGCTCAGTACTGTTATAGAACTAGCCCAAAGAAGACTGCAAAAGTACAAAAATATTGACGATCAAAAAGCGCAGCAGCGGCTTTATGGATATTTAACCAGACGCGGGTTTAGCGGGAACTCGATCCGCAAAACACTTAAAGAATTGTTCAAAAATCATGATGACAACAAATGAGATCAGAAAAAAATTTTTAGAGTTCTTTGAATCAAAGGGACACAAAGTCATAGCTAGTGATTCTCTTGTTCCGAAGAATGATCCTACTGTACTTTTTACAACCGCCGGGATGCAACAATTTAAACGTCAATTCTTAGGCAATATCGACGACTTCACAAAAGCCACAACATCCCAGAAATGCATGAGAACTGATGACCTTGATGAAGTGGGAAAAACGAATTTTCATCATACATTCTTCGAAATGCTTGGAAATTTTTCATTTGGCGACTATTTCAAAAAAGAAGCTATTGCCTGGGGATGGGAATTCTTAACAGTAACAATGGGGATCCCGGCAGATAGACTTTGGGTATCTGTCTACAAGGATGATAATGAAGCTTATAAAATATGGCTAAATGATATCGGCATACCGAAGAACAAGATCTTTAAATTAGGGCCAAAAAGCAATTACTGGCCTTCAAATGCTGTTGAAAACGGGCCTAACGGGCCCTGCGGGCCCTGTTCAGAAATTTTCTACGATTACGAACCCCAAAAAGGCGGCAACCCGAAAGATCCTGATGATGAGCCAGGAAGATTTTCCGAGGTATGGAATCTTGTTTTTACTCAATTCGAGAGAAAAGACGGGGGGCTACTCGCGCCCCTGCCGAACAAGAACATTGATACTGGAATGGGATTAGAAAGGCTTGCTTCTGTGATGCAGGGAAAAGCTTGCAACTTTGATATTGATATTTTCGCTCCAATCTTAATTGCAATAAAAAGCGAGCTAGGTATAGATGCGAACAATATACAGATTGACCACGAGAAAAAATTCGTCACAAGAGAAGAGAGGATCATCGCTGATCATATAAGGGCAATTGTTTTCGGCATCTCTGACGGGATAATTCCTTCGAACAAAGAGAGAGGCAGTGTTATCAGGAAATTGATAATTACCTGTTCTGATATTTCGATCCGTAATGGCAACAATAAGCCTGCTGTTTATAAACTGGTACCTTCTGTATGCACTGCAATGGGCGAACAATATCCTGAAATAAAAGAAAAATCCAAAGAAGTTGCCACAATGATCGAGAGCGTTGAAAAAGCATACATTAAAGTTCGAAAAGAAAAGCTGCCTTCACTCGAAGAAAAGCTAATGGACATTCTCAAGAGAACTTCATCAAAGGGCGAGATAGCCCTGGATGTAGGAAAAATACTTTTTGAATTTAAAGACACTCATGGCCTCACTCTCGAAACAATGCGCTCCTTAGTCAATATAGTATTTGGCAATTTTGATTCAGATGAAATTTATGAGGCAGCTTTACCAGCATTTAACAACTTAATGTCAAAGCAACAAGAACAGTCGAGGGCATCAAGCAAAATGACCGGTGACGTCTTTACAGGAAACAACCTCGACCTCGGTGCGCCAAAGACTGAATTCGTCGGACACAAGCATGCCAACAGTACAAGTACAATTATGCGTCTTGTTTCCGGGAACCAAAAGGTTACAGAGGTCTCAAAAGGTGATGAAGTAATGGTCATCTTGGATAAATCGCCCTTCTATGCCGAATCAGGGGGACAAATTGGCGATACAGGTTTTATTAAAAACCCAACAGGCTCAATAAAGGTCAAGGATACACAGAAGATTGATGATATCTTCCTTCACATAGGCACTGTTGAAGAAGGTTTATTTAAAGTGAATGAGACAATTACGGCAGAGATAGACATTGAAAGACGGTTGTCAATAATGCGAAATCATACAGCAACTCATTTACTTCAAAATGCTCTCAGAGAAGCCCTGGGAAAACACGTTCAGCAACAAGGATCATATGTATCCCAGGACAGGTTGCGCTTTGATTTTACGCATCATAAAGCATTAACAAAACAAGAGATTATTAACGTAGAAACTCTTGTTAATAATTACGTGATTGATTGTGAAACCGTAACAAAAGAGTTCTTAACCGCTGACCAAGCAAAAAACATCGGGGCACTGGCATTTTTTGCAGAAAAGTATGGTGAAGTAGTCAGAGTAGTTTCAATTGGCAACTATTCAAAAGAATTTTGCGGGGGAACACATTTAGATACTACTGGTCAGATCGGCCTCTTTAAGATCGTCAGTGAAAATGCTATAGCGCAGGGAATCCGACGTATTGAAGCAAAAACTGGTCAAGGGGCACTTGAGCATACGAATGAACTGCTAAACCAGTTAGATGCAATTGCCCAAACTTTAAAATCTCCGACAGATGAACTCGCTGAAAGAATAAATGCGCAGAACACAAAGATAAAGTTTCTACAGAAAGAGCTGGAAAAATATAAGATTGATGCCTTTAAAAATTCAATTGATTCAATCATTGAAAGCGCCGAAAAGATTGAAAAAACAAATTTGATATCCCACTTCGTAAAAGAAGCCGATATGGCCACTCTAAGAAAGATTGCTGACCTTATCAAAAATAAGATTGAATCAGCCATTATTGTTCTGGGAGGCACAACTGACGAGAACGCATCTATAATCGTTTCTGTCTCAAATGACTTAATTAAAAAGAATATAAGCGCTAACGATCTGATAAAGGAGATTGCTCCTCTCATAGGCGGTAGCGGGGGCGGAAGGCCTCAAATGGCTCAAGCTGGAAGCAAAGAGACATACAATGTTGAAAAAGCCATTAAAAAAGCAAACAGCATAATTAAAAGGATCATTAAATTATGAAAATCCTGACAAATAAAAGTGAATCCTTACAAAAGCTATACAACCGGAATGTTTTAAATCACAAAAAAAACGTAGACGAAAAAGTCCGGAAGATCATTGAGGATATCCGCCAAAATGGTGATGAGGCCGTGATCAAATACACAAAAAAATTTGATAACGTAAAATTAACCTCTAAGGAATTGCGCGTGCCTGAAAGTGAGATCAGCGGGGCTTTTCAGAACATCACATCAGACTTTATTTCAAATCTGAAAATTGTCACCAATAACGTTTATTTGTTTTATAAAAAACAAGTTCAAAAACCTTGCAGGGTCAAAGATGGGGAAGGTGTCCTTTTAAGAGAGAACATAATTCCTTTAGAAAATGTAGGCATCTATGTGCCGGCGGGTACAGCCCCTTTAGTGTCATCAGTATATATGTCAGTTATACCTGCAAAAGTTGCCGGTGTTAAAAGGATTGCAATTGCAACGCCTCCCGATAAAAATGGAAGAGTCAATCCATATATCTTGGCTGTTGCAAATCTTTTAAAAGTTGATGAGATATATAAAGTCGGAGGCGCTCAGGCAATCGCAGCTTTAGCTCTAGGAACAAAATCAGTTCCAAAAGTTGATAAAATCGTTGGTCCTGGTAATTCTTTCGTTACCGAAGCAAAAAGACAATTGTTCGGTTTTGTTGATATCGACATGCTCGCCGGACCTTCTGAATTAGCCATTATAGCCAACCGTCATACTAACCCGAATTTTGTTGTAGCTGATATGGAAGGACAAATAGAGCATTTAGGCGGACTTGCTATTTTGATATCAACTTCAAAGCAATTAATACGCCAAGTACGAAATAGAGTCCCTAAAGGCTATGCTATTTTCGCAAAGAATATTGATGAAGCAGTTAACATTGTCAACAACATTGCTCCGGAACATCTCCAAATAATGACTAATAATGCAACAAGCATTGCAAATAAGATCATTAATGCTGGGGCGATCTTTTTAGGAGAATATAGCCCAACAGCCCTTGGCGATTATGCCGCAGGGCCAAGCCATGTTTTACCAACGCTTGGATCTGCCAGATATTTTTCAGGACTTTGCCTTTCAGATTTTACAAAGAAGAGCCACATTATCTCGTATAGCAAAAAAGCATTAGAAAAAGTCAGGGACCCTATTGAAAAAATATCAATGCTGGAAGGATTAACAAAGCACTGCGAATCAATTAAAATTAGATTCAACTAATTATTCTGCATTTGTGCAGAGGAGAAAATCATGGAGAGAAAAGCGCAATTAGAAAGAAAAAGCAAAGAAACAGAGATCTTAGCCGAGGTAAATATTGACGGCAAAGGCCTGTCAAAGATAAATACTAATATTGGCTTTTTGGATCACATGCTTGAACTTTTTGCTTTTCACGGATATTTCGATCTTAATATAGATGTAAAGAAGTCTGATATCGATATTGATATACACCACACTAATGAAGATATTGGTATAGTTCTTGGAAAGCTATTTAAGAAAGCTTTAGGCGAAAATGTTTCCGGAATAAAACGCTTCGGTTCCGCTTTTGCACCAATGGAGTCAACCTTAGGACGCTGTATTATAGATATTTGCGGCAGGCCTCATTTGCAATTAGGGATCTCTGAAAAAGCTTTATTTATAATAAAAGACCAGGAAAGCTATTCGATAAAATATTTAGAACATTTTTTAGAATCATTCGCAAAAGGATTGGGCGCAACAATAAACGTACTGATTGAAAATCCCGATGAGGATCTTCATACTTGCGTAGAAAGTGTTTTTAAATCACTTGGATTAGCTTTAGATATTGCGACCGCTATTGACCCAAGAAGAAAGGGTGAAGTGCCGTCAACTAAAGGGATAATTGACTAAGTGATAACTCGCAGAGTTATCACAATAAGGTGATTTCAATGACCAATAAACGCCCATGCTTTAGCGACATTTATTGAGCAAAAATCACCGTGGAATTTAAAATTATGATCGCGATCATTGATTACGGAATGGGAAACCTTAGAAGTGTTCAGAAGGCGTTTGAAAAAGTCGGAGCTCGAGCTTTAATATCCCAGAAGAAAGATGAAATCCTAAAAGCTGGCAAAGTGGTTTTGCCGGGAGTTGGTGCTATTCGGCCAGCCATAGACAAACTCAGGGATCTTGGCCTGGTTTCATGTATTGAAGAATCTATTGCCAGTGGCAAACCATTTTTAGGCATCTGCCTTGGGTATCAATTACTTTTTGAAAGAAGTGATGAAGGCGGTGAAGTTCAGGGACTTGGAATACTTGAAGGAAGCGTTGATAAATTTAAGTTTGCTAGTAATTCTTTAAAAGTGCCCCAAATGGGCTGGAATCAACTGGACTTTCGATTAACTGATTGTCCGATCTTTAAAGGCGTTGACAATAAAGTAAACACATATTTTTGTCATTCCTATTATGTAAACCCAAGGCATAAGGATATTGTTGCAACTACAACAAACTACGGCATCGATTTTGCATCATCAATATGGAAAGGCAATATATTCGGGGTACAATTTCACCCTGAAAAGAGCCAGGATGTGGGGTTAAAGATACTTAAGAATTTTACGGAGATACAATCATGATTGTTTTTCCAGCAATCGATATAAAAGACGGTAATGTCGTCAGATTACTGCAAGGCAAATTTGACAAAGTAACAGAATATTCCTGCGCTCCCATAGCTATAGCTAAAATCTGGGAAAACAAAGGCGCGGAATATATACATATTGTTGACCTGGATGGTGCTCAAAGAGGAGAGCCCCAAAATATAGATATTATAATAAAGATAGCACAAGCCATTCATATTCCTGTTGAGGTCGGCGGTGGGATCAGGACTAAAGAAGATATAGAAAAGCTGATCAATGGCGGAGTTCAAAGAGTGATTCTTGGAACAAAAGCGATTGAAGACAAGGCATTCTTGACGGATATCATTGCAAAATGGGGAGACAAGATTGCAATAAGCCTGGATTGCAAAGAAGGTATGCTAACTCTTAAAGGCTGGGTCCAGACAACAGATATAAAAGCTGTAGATTTTGTAAAAATCCTTGAGGATATTGGGGTAGAATGTATCATTTACACTGATATAGCCAGAGACGGAATGCTTACAGGCCCAAATTTAAAAAGCCTAGAAGAGCTTCTTGATTCAACAAATATACCTGTTATCGCATCAGGAGGTATTTCAGGAATTGAAGATATCAAAAAATTAAAGGCGCTGGAAAAAAAAGGTATACTTGGGGTCATAACCGGAAAAGCTCTTTATGAAGGAAAGCTTGACCTTATAGAGGCTATTAAAGTTGCTAACTAAAAGAATTATCCCATGTTTAGACGTTAAAGACGGCCGTGTTGTTAAAGGTGTCAATTTTGTCGATCTTAGAGATGCAGGCGACCCGGTTGAGGTTGCAAAAATATATAATGAGCATAAAGCCGATGAGATTGTTTTTTTAGACATTACTGCCAGCCACGAGAAACGTTCGATTATTTTAGACATTGTAAAAAAAACAGCAGAAGAAGTATTTATGCCTTTAACAGTTGGTGGAGGGATTAAGGGTCTTGATGATATCAGGAATCTCCTGAATGCTGGGGCTGATAAAGTTTCAATTAACACTTCAGCGGTACAGGATCCCGATCTCATTAAGAAAGCTTCTGATAAATTTGGAAGCCAGTGTATTGTAGTTGCAATTGATGCACAAAAAATAAAGCATAAATGGGAAGTGTTTATCCACGGCGGCAGAACCCCTACAGGCAAAGATGCAATTGCTTGGGTAAAACAAGCTGAAAGCCTGGGTGCTGGCGAAATACTATTAACCAGCATGGATTTTGACGGAACAAAGGACGGTTACGATATTGACCTGACCGATGCCGTTTGTAAGGCAGTCCATATTCCAGTGATAGCTTCTGGCGGGGCAGGAAGCCTTAATGATTTTTATAATGTTTTTAACAGAACATCTGCAGATGCAGCACTTGCCGCATCAGTTTTTCATTATGGCGAGCTTCCAGTAGAAAAAGTTAAGCAGTACTTAAAAGAAAAAGGAGTAAATGTCAGATTATGAACGCAGCCGAAACCATACAAATAACACCAAGGTCAATAAAGAAACTGAAATTTAATAGCGACGGACTGATTCCAGCCATTGTTCAGGACTATAAATCAAATGAAGTCTTAATGCTAGCGTACATGAATATTGATTCACTAAAAGAGACCTTAAAGATAGGCAAAACATGCTTCTGGTCACGGTCACGAAAAGAATACTGGGTAAAGGGAATGACATCTGGCCATTTTCAATTTGTAAAGAGCGTAGCCTATGATTGTGACTGCGACACTCTATTGATCAAAGTTCGGCAAGTTGGATACGCATGCCACACAATGAAAAAAAGCTGTTTTTACAGAAAGATCGAGATAAAGAAACAATGAGCTTTGTACCTTCAGAAAAAGAATTTCTAGATTTAACAAAAAAAGGGAATCTGATACCTGTATATAAAGAAATACTTGGCGATCTTGAGACGCCTGTATCTGCATATTTCAAGATCGCAAGCGACTCTAAATATTCATTTCTTTTAGAATCTGTTGAAGGTGAAGAAAAGGTCGCAAGGTTCTCATTTCTTGCCAAAGACCCTGAACTGATATTTGAATCAAAAAACGATCAGATCAAGATCACAAGATTCAAGAACAAAAAGCCCATTGTCGAAATAATTGATGTTGATAGATCGCCGCTTACTGAGATAAGAAGGATCATAAAAAGATTCAATTTTGTAAACATTCCGGGACTTCCTAGATTCTGCGGTGGGCTTGTCGGATACCTAAGCTATGATATCGTGAAATTTTTTGAAAAACTTCCCAACAAAACCACAAATGACCTTAAACTGCCCGACTCGCTTTTAATACTAGCAAAGGATTTTATAATATTTGACCATCGCAACCATAGGATCAAGATTGTAAACTGTGTTGAAATTGACCCTGAAGACAATAAAGAACAAATATTGAAGAAGCACCAGAAAGCCTCAAAACACATTGATGGCCTAATTTCACAACTTAATAGATCTCTAAAAATAATCGGCGCAAAAAAAGACCTGGCAAAGAACAAAAAGCTAAAGATAAAGTCTAACTTTACTGAAGACCAATTTAAAAAGATCGTAACAGAAGCCAAAAAGCAGATAAGAGCAGGTGAAATCATTCAAGTCGTATTATCCCAACGTTTTGAAATTGATTTAAAAACATCGCCTTTTAATATATACAGGACCCTTCGGGCTTTAAATCCGTCGCCTTACATGTATTATCTAAATTTTGATAAGATCCAAATAATCGGATCATCACCAGAACTTTTAGTAAGATGTGAAGACAAAATTGTTGATACAAGGCCTATAGCCGGAACGAGGCCCAGAGGCAAAGATGAAGAACAGGATGCGGAACTTGCTAAAGACCTATTAAATGATCCCAAAGAGAAAGCAGAGCACATAATGCTGGTTGACCTGGGAAGAAACGATCTAGGCAGGGTTTGCGAAAAAGGGACAGTACATTTATCTGAGTTCATGAGCATTGAAAAATATTCTCATGTAATGCACATAGTCAGCAATGTCAGAGGGCAATTAATGCCTTCTAAAGATGACATCGATGTGCTTGAAGCTGCCTTTCCCGCAGGAACCGTATCTGGTGCACCAAAGATACGTGCAATGGAAATTATTGAGGATTTAGAGAAAGTTTCCCGCGGGCCTTACGCAGGATGCATTGGGTATTTCAGTTTCTCAGGAAATCTAGATACATGTATCACTATAAGAACGATCGTAGCAACTGGTGGTAAAGCCTATGTTCAGGCTGGAGCAGGAATTGTTGCTGATTCTGTTCCGAAAAAGGAATATCAGGAGACAATTAACAAGGCCATGGCACAAATAAAAGCTATTGAATTAGCGCATAAACAAGAATAAATAATGACTCAATTGTCAGAATAACAAGGAGAAAAAGTAAATGGAAGTAAAAATCAGATTACAAAGAGCAGGTCAAGCAGCTAAAGGTAGATACAATTACCGTGTTGTTGCAATCAGCAAATCAAGGTCAAGAGACGGTAAGCACGTGGAGATATTGGGCCATTATGATCCCGCAAAAAAACCGGCTGTTTTTGCTATTGACCAGGAAAAGCTAAACAAGTGGCTGGAAAGTGGCGCTATCATGAGCAATACTGTTAGAACCCTTGTAAAAAAAGAAAACAAGAAATAAATCTTAGCAGCCACAATTAAAGGAGATAAATATGGGAGCCGAACAAGCTGTAAATCCATTGACACAACTACTGACACAACTACCAATCATTCCGTATATATTGATATTTTTTATTTTCTATTTTCTTGTCATTAAACCACAGAAAGACAAGCAAAAAGAGGCGGCAGAAATGAAATCCGCTTTAAATAAGAATGACGAAATAGTGACATCCGGTGGCATACATGGAACAGTTGTTAATGTAAAAGAAAAAACTGTTGTCGTTCGTGTTGATGATAATGTTAAGATCGAGTTTGAAAAAGAGGCAATAGCCTCTGTTGTAAGATCGAAAAAGTAAACCGTTGATATAGGATAAAATCATATACGAATTGCAAAAGGAGCATTTATGACTAAAAATCTTAGAAATAGAGTTCTTCTTGTTTTGGGAGTAGTCGTTGCATCTATTTATTTCGCCTTTCCAGCACAAAAAAGAATAAATCTAGGCCTTGACCTTAAAGGCGGCATGCATCTTGTTCTTCAGGTTAATACCAGTGATCTGAAATCAGAAGATAAAAATGATGCTGTGCTTAAAGCCATTGATATTTTAAGGAACAGAATTGACAGCATGGGTGTTGGAGAAACCGTTCTTCAAAGGCAAGGAGAGAACGAAATCCTTATTCAGCTTCCAGGAATAACAAACAGGGACGAAGCGCTTGCTTTATTGGGAAGAGTTGCTCAACTTGAATTCAGGCTCGTCAGTGACAACCCAAATCACCTTAGGAAGGCTTTAGAGGGCACTATTCCTGCAGGATATATTTTAAAGAACTTAAAAGGGGATGCAAACGAGCCCATTATCCTTGAAGACACGATCGCATTAAAAGGTGATGCAGTAAGCGATGCAAGAGTTGATTTTGATTCGTCCGGATTTGGCCAGCCATATATCTCTTTACAGTTTAATACTGACGGAGCAAAAGCTTTTGCCAAGCTTACAAGGGACAATGTCGGGCGCAGATTAGCTATTATTATTGATAATGAAGTTCTGTCAGCTCCAAACATCAATGAGCCAATACTTGGCGGAAAAGGACAAATAACAGGCACCTTTACTTTTGAGGAAGCATCTATTCTGTCTCGAGCATTAAGACATGGTTCTCTTCCGGCACCTATAATAATAGAAGAAGAAAGAACCATAGGGCCATTATTAGGGAAAGAGTCCATTGTTTCAGGAATAAAAGCAGCAATAATCGGTGGCATTTTAGTTTTTGCTTTTATGCTGATATACTATCTTACCGCAGGCGTTGTTTCAAACATTGCACTTATGCTTAATCTACTTATGATATTCGGTATAATGGGTTTTCTTAATGTCATGTTGCCCAATAGTCCATTAGTATTAACATTGCCGGGCATTGCAGGTATTATACTAACTCTCGGCATGGCTGTTGATGCAAATGTTCTTATAAATGAAAGAATTAGGGAAGAGCTCCAGAACGGGCAACCTATTAAGGCAGCTATCAATAATGGATTTAGCAAAGCTCTTAAGGCTATCATTGACTCCAATGCAACAACACTTATAGCAGCTTTTATGTTATTTCAATTTGGATCAGGACCCATTAAAGGTTTTGCTGTAACACTGACGCTAGGTCTAATTTCCAGCTTATTTACAGCCATTTTTGTTACAAGAACATTATTCAATATACTTCTAGAATTAAAATTCCTAAAGAAGCTTACCATGCTTAGCTTCTTCACTGATACAAATATCGATTTTGTAGCAAAAAGATATTACTGCTATGCTCTTTCCACCATTTTGATCATTGGCAGCATCTTCATTTTAGCAAAAAAGAAAGATGCGGCTTACGGAATAGACTTTGCTGGAGGACAGTTTCAGGAGTATAAATTCGAAAAACCAATTGAAGCAGATGTGCTGCGCGCTGCTTTGGAGCAAAACGGCATCAAGGATGCAATAATTCAGCAATTCGAGAAAAACCCGGAAAACATTATTGTTCGCACATCAGGCGACACATATGATAATGTCGTCAGTACTTTTAAAAATGTTTTCCCTGACAACGTATTCGAAATCCTTCGTATTGAAAAAGTTGGGCCAGTTGTAGGAAAGAACTTAAGACACAGGGCAGTACTGGCAATAATTTTTGCTTTAGCAGGCATTCTAGTGTTTGTTGGATTCAGGTTCAAGCACTTTGATTTCGCGGCTGCAGGGGTTATTGCTTTAATACATGATGTTTTTGTGTCTTTAGGTATCGTTGTAATGATGGGCCGGGAGATTGACCTTCTCGTTATCACAGCTTTACTGACCATTGCCGGTTACTCAATAAATGACACCATCATAATTTATGACAGAGTAAGAGAAAATTCAGTTAAGTTAAGAAAGAAACCTTTAGCTGATATTATTAATATAAGCGTCAACCAGACCCTAGGGCGAACTATACTAACAACAATTACTACACTTTTTGTTGTAGTGACTCTATTTTTAAAGGGAGGCGAAGTTTTAAACACCTTTGCTCTTTGTTTAATGATAGGGTTTATCGCTGGTACTTATTCAACAATTTTTATTGCATCCCCGCTGGTTTTGGCTTGGCAGAAAAAATAGGTCAAAATACGAAATAGGGCAAGATAATCTTCTGGATCTTGCCCTATTTCATATTAAAAAATGTATTATGTTCGAATCACTAGAACTTTTTATCGGGCAGGTTATAGATATTGAGACCCTCCTTAACAACCTTGCCGCATTTAACTACAAAAATGTAAAAAGAGCTCTTATTGAAGGAGAGTTTAGCCAAAGAGGAGAGATCCTTGATGTGTATCCTGTAAACTTTGACGGACCTGTACGTATTGATTTTGATGATGAGAAGATATCAAGAATCGCTAGCATCAATTTAAGAAGTCAGAAATCTATCTGGCAGCACAAGATCATAATCATCCTGCCCTTTCATAAAAAGAAAAAAGAAGATGTTTTCACCTCTGATATTCCCCTGAATAATTTTGTTGATATCCAAAAAGGCGATTATGTCGTTCACAACAACCACGGGATCGGCAGATTCCTGGGGATAAAAGAATTTGATATATCCGACAGCAAAAAAGAGCATCTAATAATCGAATATAAAGATGGCGACAAACTTTACGTTCCAAAGCACGATATGCGCCTGGTACAAAAATATGTAAGTTTTAACAAAAAACCCCCGAGGCTATTTAAGCTAGGCAGCAAAGAGTGGCACAAAGTGAGAATAAAGATTCAAAAGCGCCTTCAAATGCTTGCCGCTGAACTACTTCACACGCAGGCTCTCAGAGCAAGTCTAAAAGGGCATCTGTTTTCTGAGGACACTCAATGGCAGAAAGAATTTGAAAACGCCTTTCCATATACGGAAACTGATGACCAGATAAAAGCTACTCTAGAAGTAAAGCAGGATATGGAATCTTTACAGCCAATGGACAGGCTTCTTTGTGGTGATGTCGGTTATGGCAAAACAGAGGTGGCATTACGTGCGGCTTTTAAAGCAGTAATGGATAATAAGCAAGTGGCAGTTTTAGTTCCCACAACTATTTTAGCTGAACAGCATTTTTACAATTTTTCTCACCGGATGAAAGATTTTCCTATAAAAGTTGCTATGCTAAGCCGTTTCAGGACAAAAAGCGAGCAAGTAGGCATAATAAAAGATTTAAAGGACGGGAAAGTCGATATTGTTATAGGAACCCACCGGCTTATTTCAAAAGATATTTTTTTCAAGGATCTCGGATTGATAATTATAGATGAAGAACAGCGCTTTGGAGTAAAAGCAAAAGAGAGGCTTAAACATTTGCGTGTTCTGGCTGATGTTTTAACTTTAACAGCAACACCAATACCAAGAACTCTTCATATGGCCTTAACTGGTGCCAGGGATATGTCTATCATTACAACTCCACCTCAAAATCGTATTCCGATTAAAACCGAAATAGTCGAGTTTGATGAAGATCTTATTAAAAAGGCTATACAGCGCGAGTTAAAAAGAAAGGGCCAAGTGTTTTTTCTTCATAATCGTGTTGAAGATATTGAACAAATTGCTAGAATAGTAAATAGATTATCTGAATCTGCACGAATTGGCATAGCTCATGGCCAAATGTCTCCAAAAGTGCTGGAAGACATCATGATAAAATTCCTGGATGGAGCGATAGATGTTTTAGTTTGCACAACTATCATAGGTTCTGGAATTGATATTCCAAATGCCAACACGCTTATCGTTAATAGAGCGGATAATTTTGGATTGGCTGATCTTCATCAATTGCGCGGAAGAGTAGGAAGATCAGACGTCAAATCATATGCCTATTTTATTGTTCCTCCAAAAAAGATATTGTCGTCGATAGCAAAGGCAAGATTGGAAGCTATTGAAAAATTTTGTGGACTTGGCGCAGGATTCAAGATAGCATTTGAGGACATGCAGCTTCGCGGTGCTGGTAATTTGCTTGGAGGAGAGCAGCACGGCTATATTACAAGCATTGGGTTTGATTTATATTGCAGGCTATTAAAAGAATCTGTTGAAAATCTAAAATTATTAAACGAAGGGACCGCTAATGCAGCAAACATTTAAAGCAGTAAAGTCAATTTTTATATCTTTACTGATAATACTAATATTAATAATAAACTGTTACGCAATTGAAGATGCAATTGTCGCCGTAGTAAACAATGAATTGCTGACACTTAAAGATTTAAAGAACTATATCTTGTCTACTCAAGCAAGCCTGGTGACTGAGGGTATTCCCGAAGAAAAAATTAAAGTTATTATGGCAGAACTTCAAAAAAATGGGCTAAACAAGCTTATTGAGGACAAACTTATCTTAAGCCGTGCGAACGTTATCGGGTTAGAAGTCCAGGACAAATTAGTGAATGAAAGAATGAAAGAAATCAAATCAAAATACGCATCTGAGCAGGAATTCTTGGATGCATTAATTAAAAATGGGACAAACATAACAGAGCTAAAAAGCAAATACAAAGACCAATTCAAGATACAATTTGTTATTGAGCATGAAGTAAAATCAAAAATATATGTTAATCCTCAAGAAGTGACAGATTTCTATGAAAGCAATAAAGAACTTTTTCAAAAAAAGGAACGAGTTGTTTTGGATTCGATATATATTTCATATGGCAAGGACAAATCCGCTGCTCAAGCTAAAGCAAACGAGGCTATTGCAAAAATAATGGCAGGAAAAGATTTCCTGGAAACGGCAAAAGAATATTCAGACAGCCCTTCATTAGGAGAAATAGAAAAAGGCCAGTTAATGCCCTCTATTGAAGATATAATATTCAACATGGAAGAGGGCGGAGTGTCATCACAAGTAGAAGTTGACACTGGCATATATATATTCAGAATATCAAAAATTATAGAACCTAAGATTGCCCCTTTGGTTGAAGTTAAAGATAAAATATATAATTACGTATACCAGAATAAGTTGAGTGAAAAGTTCCGAACATGGCTTGAAGAGTTAAAAAATAATGCCTATATCGAAATTAAAAAATAAAACTATTGGGATCACTTTAGGGGATCCTTCTGGTATCGGCCCCGAGATCATTGCCAAGGCGCTGTCAAATAGAGCAATACGGGATCTTGCAAACTTCAAGATCATTGGCGATCTAAGCATATACAAAAGATATTCCCAAGCAGAATACAAAAACTGTGATTTTATTGATCTCAAAACGATCCAACCAAAACATTTTAAAATCGGGACAATAAACGAACATAGTGGAAAAGCGGCTTTTTCATATTTAGAAAAATCAGTAGAATTATTAAAAAGCGGTGAAATCACCTCAATTGTTACGGCACCAGTATGCAAAGAAGCTATAAGCCTAAGTTATCCCAATTTTTGCGGACATACAGAATTCCTCGCTAACGCCTTTAATATAAAAAATTTCGGGATGATGTTTTTAGGCCCAAGATTAAGGCTTCTTTTGGCAACAAGACATATCCCTATAAATAAAATACCATCTATATTAACTTCGGATCTCGTTTACGAAACAATCGATCTCGCCGATAAGACTTTAAAAAGCACATTTAGGATCAAAAAACCATCAATCGCTATATTGGGTCTTAATCCCCATGCAGGAGAAGGCGGCATACTGGGCAAGGAGGAAGAAGACATTATTATTCCAGCGATGAATAAAGCTATAAGTCGTAAGATAATTGTAAAAGGGCCCTTTCCTTCAGACACTTTCTTTATCGATAATTCAACCAAATACGACATGATCATTGCCATGTACCATGACCAGGGACTTATTCCAATTAAAACTTTATACTTTACCCAACTAGTTAACTTTACGATTGGTTTGCCTATAATCCGAACATCGCCTGCCCACGGAACGGCTTTTGATATAGCCGGCAAAGGTAAAGCAGACCCTTCCTCTATGATTGAATCAATAAAATTAGCAATACACTTATCCCAATGAATCATAGATACAAACAAAATCAAAATAAACCCTTAATCACAAATTCTTTTATAGCCAAAAAACGTCTTGGCCAAAACTTTCTAATTGACACAGAAATACAAAACAGGATTGTGTCGTCCTGTGACCTTCATGAGAACGATATAGTTCTTGAAATTGGTCCGGGACAAGGCGCATTAACTGAGAAGATAGCTAGACAAGTAAAAAGCGTAATTGCTATTGAAAAGGATAGGACACTCGCAAAAGAACTGCAGGAGAAATATCACGGGTCTAATATTAAAGTGCTTTGTGCCGATTTCTTGAAATATTCATTTGACGAGCTTGAGGGAGACATAAAAGTCATTGGAAATCTTCCATATAATGTTGCAACCCCAATAATTGAGAGATTATTAGAAAACCGGTCATTATTCACCTTTGTTTATATAACCGTTCAGCTAGAACACGCACAAAGAATGGTAGCAAAGCCAGCTTCAAAAAGTTATGGATCTTTAAGTTGTTTTGTTCAATTCTATTCAAATACTAATATCTTGTTCAAAATAGGCAGTCAAGCCTTTTGGCCTGTTCCTAAAGTGCAATCTTGCTTTATGAAGCTTGAGATATTAAAAGATGCAAGATATAGGGTTGAAAATGAAGCTTTGCTTTTTAGTATAATTAAAAATGCTTTTTCTCAGAGAAGAAAAACAATCGTGAATTCTTTGGCTGGCTTAGTTGGAAAAATTAATATTATTGATTTGCTTGAAAAATTAAATATAAGTCCAAAATTAAGGGCAGAAAATATAACTCTTAAAGAATACGTAGCTATAACTAATAAACTCGCTCAGGAGAGGGTAAACTGAGGATAAATCAGTAAAAAGGGAAGGGATAAAGCGGAAGGTTCAAATCTCTCGGATGTCGTGAATTTATTCTTCGCTATCACTCCAACCTTCAAACCAATGATTAACAACAGTTTTTCTATCCACCTCATAGGAATAATCAAGAATCATCTGCTGAATCTTAGAACTAGTGTTGAAGAACTTGACACCAACTTCTTTTTTGTCACCAACATTCTTAGTCCAAACGATGTTTCCCTGTAAATCTACCTTAGCCGTGTCTGACAGATAAACTGTTAGTTGTACATTCTGGTTAACTTCTCCAAGGTCTTGGTCTAGAGCGATACACGTACCCGCACAACTTAAATCAACAGTTTCACCTTGCATATCGATCTTATTATCTATTCTGCCGGTAACTGGATTCTTTACTTCCCATCGGGGCACATATCTCTTTTCGTCTGGATAAATATAACCATTTTGTTTGCTAACTTGCGTAAACATTTCCCATCTCCCTAAACGTTAACATTAAATACACAAAAAAAGCCACTAAATCTTTTATAAAAAAGATCCCGTGGCTATTAAAAGTATAGCACATAAATTACAGATGGCAAGTTTTTTTGAATAATTTTAAAGCATTGAATTCATTGAAGTTACAAGATATGGTAGCGCTTTTTTTAAATTGCTGTTCTTGACATAAACTATTCAAAATGCTAAAAACAAAGTGTTAATTATAAAAAAAATATCACAAAACATTGAATAAAAGGACCTATTTTATGGAAAGACAAATATATTATCACGACACTGACGCTGGAGGGGTAGTTTATTATGGGAACTATTTAAAATTTTTGGAAGAGGCTCGAACAGAATTTCTCGAGAAAAAAGGGCTTGATATTAAAGTTCTTCGCGAGAGAAAGTTTCTTTATGCTGTAAGAAAGTGTAATTTAACCTATAAAAGCCCCGCAAGATATGGTGATATTATTATTTGTACAGCAGATTTAAAGAAAACAACGGCTGCACAGCTAATTTTTGACCAAAAAATTTTTAATAAGGATACTGGCAAATTGCTTGTTGAAGCAGAAGTGAGCCTGGTTTGCCTAACACAGGATTTTAAGCCAACAACTCTTCCGGATTATCTAAAACTTTAATATTCATATAAATAGTTTTGTCTTGTCATTTTTTTTTATTAATGATAGTATGTGTTTTCTTATAAATAATATTATTAATTATACAGGGATATAATGATCTCAAAAGAAGATGTTCTTAATATTGCAAGTCTTTCAAGGATCCATCTGCAAGACAATGAAATTGACCAGCTAACTAAAAATCTGGAAGATATTCTTGAATATATTGCCAAGCTGGAAAAACTTGATGTTTCAAATGTTGAACCTACCAGCCATGTGCTTCCGATTGAAAACGTTTATCGTGAAGATAAGGTTAATTCCTCATTGGGACAATCCGCTGCCCTTAAAATTTCTACTGAGAATCAAAACGGCTCATTTAAGGTGCCAAAGGTAATCGAATGAAACTCAATTATTTAACAGCTCATGAAATTTTGGACTTAATAAAAGAAAACAAAACCTCTGCACAAAAGGTGTATAAATCAGTCCTTGATCAAATAGATAATTCCGAAAAAGCTATTAAGGCATATGCCAACTTGGCTGAAAGATCTGAAATTTCAATCGATGAGAATAAGCCTTTTCCGATCCCGATCGCGGTTAAAGATAATATGTGTGTTTTAGATCAAGAAACTACCTGCAGCTCTAATATTCTAAAAGGATTTAAGCCGTCGTATGATGCAACAGTCATTGAAAAATTGAAGGATTCAGGCGCCATAATTATCGGGCACGCAAATATGGACGAATTTGCTTTCGGCTCATCAACAGAAACATCATGCTACGGACCAACACATAATCCATGGGATCTTGATTGTGTTCCTGGAGGGTCCAGCGGTGGATCAACTGCAGCAGTAGCCTCCAATCAGGCAATTTGGGCTATTGGCTCGGACACTGGAGGATCTATTCGTCAGCCTGCAGCTTTTTGCGGTGTAGTCGGACTCAAGCCCACTTATGGCAGAGTTTCAAGATATGGTCTAATCGCATTTGCTTCAAGCTTAGATCAGATAGGACCGATCACAAAAGACGTTGAAGATTCTGCTATTTTAATGAATATAATCGCAGGATATGACCCTAAAGACTCTACTTCAGCAAAGCCTGAAGATGCATTATTTTTAAATACACTGTCTTGCAGAGATGACAATTATAGCCATTCTTGCGACCTTCCAGACTTTACTAAAGCACTGGTGAATGATGTCAAAGGCCTACGGCTCGGAATCCCTAAAGAATACTTCATTGATGGGATCGATGCTGAGGTAAAACAAGCGGTATTAGACGCTATTGAAAGATTAAAAGATCGCGGGGCAACATTTAAAGAGATTTCCTTGCCACACACTGAATATGCTGTCGCAACTTATTATATTATCGCAACATCAGAAGCTAGCTCGAATCTCGCCAGATTTGATGGCGTTCAATACGGATTAAGAAAGATCCCGGAAAGACCCAGAAAATCTTCTATTGTTGATATGTACGAAGAAACACGAGCCGCCGGTTTTGGGACTGAAGCAAAAAGAAGGATCATGCTAGGGACTTATTCATTATCATCAGGATATTATGACGATTATTACCTTCGCGGACTAAAAGTTCGAACTTTGATAAAGCAGGACTTTGATAAAGCTTTCAAGGAAGTTGATGCTATCGTCACACCGACAACCCCGACAACAGCTTTTAAAATAGGCGAAAAGACCAGCGATCCAATATCAATGTACTTGTCAGATATTTTCACTATTTCAGCAAATTTAAGCGGCATACCGGCAATTTCTATTCCTTGCGGCTTCTCAAGAAACAATCTTCCAATCGGCATGCAAATAATGGCAAAGCCCTTTGATGAAGAAATGTTGTTTAGAATTGGCTACACTTACCAGCAAATCACAGACTGGCACAAAAAAAGAGTTAATTTATAAATTATGGACAAAACAGCGACAAAAGAATACGAAACAGTTATAGGGCTTGAAGTACACCTACAATTAAGCACTGAATCAAAGATTTTCTGTAGCTGCGCGAACAAATTCGGGGAAGATCCGAACAGTTTGACATGCCCCGTTTGCCTGGGATTGCCTGGATCACTTCCAGTTCTAAATAAAAAAGCCCTGGAATACGGAATCAAAGCAGGGCTTGCGCTAAACTGCAGCATCAATCCTTTGATAAAGTTCGATAGAAAAAACTATTACTATCCTGACCTGCCAAAAGCGTATCAGATATCACAATATGATATGCCTGTTGCCAGCAACGGGTTCTTAATGATAACTGATGAGGACGGAAAGCCAAAAACAATAAGGATATTAAGAGCTCACCTGGAAGAGGATGCCGGTAAATTAATACATGAATCAACCTGCAGTTTAGTAGATTACAACAGGACCGGAACTCCACTGTTAGAGATCGTGACTGAACCCGACTTAAGTTCACCTCAGGAAGCGTATGATTATCTCCAAAATTTAAAGCTCACTTTACAATATCTTAATGTATCAGATTGCGACATGGAAAAAGGCAGCCTTCGCTGCGATGCAAACATCTCGATCAGAGAAAAAGGCGTGATAAAATTAGGGACTAAAACAGAACTTAAGAACATGAACTCTTTCAAAGCAGTGAAAACAGCCTTGGAATATGAAGTCAGCCGACATAAAAAAGTCATTTTAGCTGGAGATAGAATAACTCAAGAATCGCGCCTCTGGGATGAATCCAAACAAATGAGTTTTTCAATGAGGTCAAAAGAGGAAGCACATGATTACCGTTATTTTCCTGAGCCTGATCTAGTTCCTTTTGTCGTCAGCGATGAAAGAATTTCTGAGATAAAAGCCTCTATACCCGAACTTCCTTTTACAAAACTTGAAAGACTCATTAAAGAGTATAAAATAACAGAGTACGACGCAAGGATCATTATACAAGACAATGCTATTTCAGATTTCTTTGAAGAATGCACTCTGCACTATAAAGACTTTAAAAAGATCTGTAACTGGATAAACGGCTCATTACTTCAAGAATTAAATTCTCGCAAGACTAAATTAGCTCAGATTGATCTTGGCGCACTGGAGTTCACAAAGTTAATTCAAAAAATTGATGATGAAACATTAAGCAATTTGGCAGCAAAGGATGTATTGACACACATGATCGATAGCGGAAAAAGTGTAGATGAGATTGTTAAAGAAAAGGGGTTGTCACAAGTATCCAACGACAGCGAGCTTGAGAAAATAGTTGAAGAGGTCATTGCCGATAATGAAAAAGTAGCAAACGAAATAAAAGAAGGAAAAGAAAGTGCCGTTGGGTTTTTAGTAGGCCAAGCCATGAAAAGAACACAAGGCAAGGCAAATCCAAAAAAAGTTGGCGAAATCATTAAAAACAAATTATCAAAAAGCCAGTAAGAACAAACTCTTATAGGAGGTATCAATGGTAAAAAAATTATTTGCAATTTTATTAACCTTTTTTATGATCTTTTCAATTTCAACTCTTGCCCTTTCGCAAATAAGCCGGAAAACAAAAGATGATCTTTATTCACAAATTGAGCTATACAGCTATACGCTAACAACTATACAAGCAGATTACGTTGATGAAATCCCTCCCAAGGATCTTATCTATGGATCATTAAAAGGAATGCTGTCCTCTCTTGACCCACACAGTCAATTCTTAAATCCAGAAGAGTATCAGGAATTAAGAACAGAAACTCAAGGTAAGTTTGGAGGACTAGGTATCGAAATATCAATTAGAGACGGCCTTCTTACAGTAATAACCCCAATAGAAGATACGCCTGCATGGAATGCCGGGGTAAAGGCTGGGGACAAAATCGTTAAAATAGATGATGAAATCACAAGGAACATCACTCTAAGTGAAGCAGTAAAGAAACTAAGAGGCGATGTTGGCTCTAAAGTCACGATTACTGTCCTCAGAGAAAGCACATCAAAGATCCTTGAAATCGAAATTACCCGCGGGATCATACAATACCAGGACGTAAAAAACACTCAGATACTTGAAGATAATATTGGATATATAAGATTATCCGAATTCAGAGAAGATTCTGCAAAGGCATTTCGAAGCGCCCTTGAAGAACTGGCCAAAGTAGGAGCTGACAGCCTTATCTTAGACCTCAGAAATAATCCCGGAGGGCTTTTAAATGTTGCAATAAATATTACCGAAGAATTTCTTCCAGAAGGAAAAATTGTTGTATCCACAAAAGGAAGACGGGCGGCTCAAAACACTGTCACAAAATCAACAAACACTAGCCATCTTATTGATTGGCCAATGGTTATCCTTATTAATGAAGGTAGTGCTTCCGGCAGTGAAATTCTTGCTGGCGCCCTAAAAGACCATAAGCGGGCTATTATTATGGGAACAACATCATTTGGCAAAGGTTCTGTACAATCAGTAATACCTTTACCTGACGGCTCAGGTCTAAGGCTTACAACCAGCAAATACTTTACACCCTCAGGCGGTTCAATCCACGAAATAGGAATTACTCCTGATATTGAAGTAAAATATATTGTAGAAGAAGAAACTGAAAAAGATGAAAAAGACTTGGGAATCAATAAAGTCTTTGATGACATAGAATCACATGATATTGAAAACTCCGAAGATCCTGAAAAAGAAAAACAGAACAAAAAAGACGCAGAAACCAAACAAAGGCTGCTTGAAGACAATCAGGTTCAGGCTGCTATAAGCGTTCTAAAAGGGATCAGAGTTTATAAGAAGCTCGGTATTTCTGATGAAAGCGCTCTTGCAACAAAAGAGGCTATAGAAGTAAAAGAAACTGCTGTTACAGAGTAAACAGCAGTCAAACTGACAAGCAAAGCGAGGAAGGATTCTCCCTCGTGTAACGCATTCTAAAACATCCCGTGGGATGAATTATATATTACTTTATGAATATCTTAGGAATCGAAACATCTTGCGACGAAACAGCCGCTTCAGTTGTAAAAAACGGGAAAGTAATACTTTCTAACGTGGTTGTCTCAAGTTTAAAAGAACACAAAAAGTACGGTGGAATAATACCAGAGATCGCTTCACGCCGACAGTTGGAATGCATTTACCCTATTGTCGAAAAAGCACTTTCTGACGCAAGCATGGATCTTAAAAAAATTGACGCCGTTGCTGTCACAAAATCGCCTGGATTAATAGGGTCATTACTGGTTGGTATTTCTTTTGCAAAAGCTTTGAGCTTTGCTATAAAAAAGCCCCTTATTGAAATAGATCATATCAAAGCTCATCTTTACTCGAGCTTTTTATCTAACAAAGCTAATTCAATTTTGCCAAAACTCCCAGCAATAGGTCTTGTTGTTTCCGGAGGGCACACCTCTTTATACCAAATTACATCTTTTAATAGATTTAAATTACTTGGAGAAACACTTGATGATGCAGCCGGAGAAGCATATGATAAAGTAGCAAGGATATTGGAGCTTGGCTATCCTGGGGGCCCGGCAATTGACAAAATTGCAGACAGTAATTCAAGCAGCTCTATAAAGTTTAATCCTGCAGAACTGCCAGGGACATTGAATTTCAGTTTCAGCGGTGTTAAAACAGCAGTTCTTTACCATACACGTAAATTTAAAAGATTATCAAAAACGCAAATAAAGGAAACCGTAACCGCTTTTCAGGATAGTGTTGTTTCTATACTTGTTAAAAAGTCTATTGCAGCTTGTCAGAGAACAAAGATCAAGACCCTGGTAATAGGCGGTGGAGTTGCCGCAAATTCGCAGCTAAGAAAAGTAATGATCGATGAAGCAAACAAAGACAAGATTAAGGTTTTTTTCCCTGAAATGTCATTATGCGCAGACAATGCTGCAATGATTGCGGGATTAGGTTACCACATATATAGGGAGTAAAAATGGACCCAAAATTATTAGAGTTGATGCTTAAAATATCTTTAACTATAGTCTTAAGCGGTATTATAGGTGCTGAAAGAGAACTAAGACATAAGGGAGCAGGTTTAAGAACTCACGTACTTGTTTGCCTTGGCTCCACTCTAATTGCTATAACTTCGCTATACATTTTTGATGAATACAACGGCCTTACCCCGATCGATCCAACTCGTATGATAACTGGGATCATCCAGGGAGTTGGGTTCCTCTGCGCTGGAACCATTATAAGAGGGACCACTCAAATATCCGGATTGACCACTGCTGCAACTTTATGGGTCGTATCAGGCATAGGCATTGCTGTAGGGTCAGGATATTATGTCGCGGCAATATTCACATCCCTAACTGTTTTCTTTGTCTTAACAAGCACTCGCATTATCGAGAAAAAAATTCATAAATTATTTAAAGATGATTCTGGAGGATAAGATATGGCATTAAGAGGACGTAAATCAAACCAAAAGAACGAAGATGAAAAATCAATTCAAATCAGTGCAGAAATGCATGGCTCTCTGACTTTCAAAGATCCTGTGAACTTAATGATAAACGGTTCTTTCAGTGGAACCCTAGAGACATGCGGCACGCTTACTATTGGGAACATTGCAAATGTAAACGCGAATATTCTCGGAGACAACATCATAATTGCTGGAAAAGTTACTGGTGACATCAATGCAACAAAAATGCTAGTATTAATGCCTACTGCTGTGCTCTGTGGAAACATTACAACACCGAAATTAAATATCGTTGAAGGCGCTATTTTTCAAGGTAACTGCAAAATGGAAACGACCTTGCTAAGCATAAACGATGTAGCAAAATACCTTGAAATAAACCTAAAAGAAATTGAAAACCTTGCCAATTCTGGGAAAATACCCTCAACCAGAAGCGGTAACACCTGGTTGTTTGATCGAAACAAGATCGATGACTGGGCAGCATCAGGAAAAGTATCTTAACAATTTATAAATTGGATCAATATAATGTCATCGTCACAATTTGTTTCAGTTAGAGAAACCGCGCAAATTCTTGAGATCTCTGAAAAAAAGGTAATGGACCTTATTGAAGAGAGAAAACTTCAAGCTTACAAGATAGCCAATAGATTTCTTCGTCTTAAGAAAAGTGAAGTCGTAGACCTTCGTAATGCAGGAGAGATCGCAAAAGAAACTGTACAGCATGCCTACACGTCAGCCGAAAAAGTAAAGGACTTCTTTTACTTTTATGATTTTTACCTTATATCCGCCGCAATTATTTTAGGCCTTCTTTATATTATTTTCTTTACTTAATATTAGAACAAAGGCACGGATTTCAGCTTGAAACAAAAACTAACCGACAAATACAGGCCTATTAAAAGAAAAAGATTTGAGAAGAATAGTATTCCATAATAACTGTATCTCATCCAGCTGTAATACATAATAAACAAAACTGAACTTGATAAAACAAATGATATAACAACAGGAACAACTGCGAACCATTTGCCGAAATTCTGCATTCTGTTCTTTATAGCTAACTGTAAAACATATATCTGGCAAAAAGGAAGATACGCAAAATAATGCGGCCATGATGTGGAAATAATAAAAGGGAAAGTTAGGAACATAAAAACATATGCCAAAACAATATCATTGATATCTTTTTTTCTTGATAAATAATATCCTAACCCCACATTTAAAATAAAAACAATAATGCCTAAATTCTTATATAGTCCAAAAGGGAAATTTTTGCTTTGTCCGGTAATCCTGTAAAGTACATGTGGCATAAACTGTGAATCGCCTGCTTTTGGGAGCCACGATACCGCCTCAGAAATAAAATGATTAACAAATTTATAAAAAACAATTGTATCCTTAAACCCTAACGCCGCTCCAGGGATCAGGCAAAGGAACAGAAAAAGAAAAACGAAGAACCAAACAATGAATTTGACATCTCTTTTTATAAGAAAATATATTAAAAACACAGCCGGATAATATTTGATGCCTGCTGCGAATGCCAGGAACAATGCTGAAATAACAGTTTTTCCTTTTTTATACATGTACATTGACCCAAAAACCAAAATAACTAAAAGAACACTGATCTGTCCCCAGCGAAAACCATGAATAATGGGCATAGACAATAAATACGCAGCGGAAGTTAAATAAAAATAAAATTCTTTTTTTTCCTTCAGGGCGAAATATACTCCGGAGATAAAACACAAATTCAAAATTAACGCTGCCTGAACAATCCCCCAAAGGAACCTTGCAGTTGGCAGGTCAAACTTACTGAAAAGATGCATGATCATGGCAAATAATGGCGAATAGAAATAGCCTTGAACGGGGAACTTAGTAAAGAATATAATCTTTCCCATCGGATAATAATGCCTGTCAAAATCACAAAACAAGGGTTCTCCGAAATTGACGGACTGCAGGAATCCATCCAAATTTTTCCAATGAAAATAGTATAAGATGGCCACTCCAATAAAAATTGATGTGGTTATTAAAAATCCTCTTACGTATAAGAATACTTTCTTTTTGATATTAGGCATTGTGTTTATCAATAAAAGTCAAAATTACTTTTATATTCGTTTATTAGATGATCAAACTGCCCGGTATTTATCTTTAAAATACTAATAAATCTTTTTCCATCAAACAAACTACCTCTTGTTATCAATAACAACTCATCATAATATTTTGCCAAATCCTGATCAACTATATAATTTTGGCCTTCAGAAATTGTCCTTAAATACCCTTCAGGAAACAATCTCTCATAATGTCCTGGCTTTACCTTATCATATGTAGGTATCGGTAACCTTGCCAATAAAGGATCACTTAGGGCATAGGGATCAACTATATAAACTATAGGCCCAGCATAATACCCCAAAAATCCTATTATTTTTGAAGATATATAATCTGCCTGCTTTAATTTGATCAATTTCCCTTGCTCAACTGTAAAAAAAGAAGGCATGTTCTCGCCTTTTAAAGCTTTAAGGAAACTAGATCCTTGATAATAATATCCGCGTTCATCAACAACTTGCATGTCTTTTATATATTCTGTTTTGTATTGAGAACCGCTTACTAAAGGATTTTTAGGAGATATAAGTCCCATAGCCAGCACAAATACCATGGCAAGAATAATCACTGTCTTTCTTTTATATATATCAAGCCTGCTTATAATTATTACCGAGCAAAATAACGATGCAGACAAAAACCTTCCTATCATAAAATCCCCACCGATCTTAACGACATAAAGAAGGTAAAGGATTATCCCGCAGGCAATATATTTAACTTTTTTATCCTTAATTAAAAAAGCTGCAAATACCCCTAAAGCAATAACCACTGGCGTAACTATATCCTGCCTTCCATAAAAAGAACTTACAAGGTATAAAAAGCCTTTCTCAATAAGCACGCTCGAAGAAACACCAGTGTTTAGCTTTGCATATGCTGTATTAGGAAATGGAAAACCATAATATATTATCGAGAATATCTCCCATAAAATAAATGGTATAAACCCAATGATCACTAATATAAAACTTTTAAAAAGCTTAAATTTAAATTTTAAACACTTGTAGAAATCATAAGACAAGGCAGGAAGGAAGAGAAGCAAGCTATCCATTCTGTTTAGCACTCCCAATGAAGCTATAAAAGAGAGTATCAGCAGTTTTTTAGGGTCAGATCTCTCATGAATAAAAACAGCAAAGAATATTGACAGAAGAAGAAATGTCGCAGGATTCTCTAATCCTGATGTAGAAAAATCAATAAATGCCTTAGAAAAACAAAGAATGGTAACTGCCAGCAGTGATAAAGAAGTATCATTTGATATCTTGTATGTGACCAAATATATCGAGATCAGGACTAAAATTATCGATATAACAATACTTGTAATAAAGATCTCTTTTGTAAAAAAATAGAAAAGCGATAAAAAGAACAGCCATAGAGGGTGAGTATACACCTGAACCCTTTCTGCAATATTCCATCTCAGGCCATAACCATGGATAAAATTATCTATTACTCGGAATGATATATATGCATCATCACAAACCCAAGCATTTCGAACAAGAACCACTGCTGTCAGGATAATGAACAGGATAAGTATGATCTTTAGGTATTTCATAGGCTTTTGAATCGATATTTAAAAATTCATTCTCGATTATTCTAATTTAGTTATCTGATAGTGTCAAACATTGACTACTTTAATTTTATTAAAAATTGCATATTTCTAAATCTAGAATTTCCTTGCAATTCTTATAAAATTCGTCTAAAATTACGACTCAATAATCCAGAATTAATTAATTTTTGGCGGGGTAGCTCAGCTGGTCAGAGCGCACGGCTCATACCCGTGTTGTCGGCGGTTCGAGCCCGCCCCCCGCTATTTTAAAAAAGCCACCTTTTATGTGGCTTTTTAAAAAATATTACTGTTTGCGCATTAAATTCCAAGCCTACCTAAGCATTAAACTACCAATTCTTAAGTATTATTTCTTGCAATAAAAGTTTATGGGAGCTAGAATTATTCCCATGATATTAGATTTTTAAATGCAACCATCAAAGACAACTCTCAAAAGGGAGTTGTCTTTTGTTTTTTGTGTTAATAATCGGAAATAGGCCTCCCACATTATTGTTTTGAACAGGCAAAAGTGAATGCAATTTGATACCATTTATTCTGTTTAAATAGTCTATGTAACTATTTTTGTCCAACTATCAAGCAAAACAATTATAAAACTAGTAGTGTTATGAGAAGGGGATTTCAATGAGTGTGTGGAATTGGATTATGGGAAGAGCATCAACAAGGGGTCAGGGTATTGACTCTCAACAACAGACCGGAATCAAAGCGGAAGGCGAAATGTGCCCAAAATGTGACGCTTTGACCCTGAAAATAACATGGATTGATGACCTATTGGCCTCTTGAGCTGAGTGCTCCAAGTGTGGATTCAAGAAACCACTTTATGTGAACCGTATTAAGTGTCCAAGCTGCAAGAAGAATGCAAGCAGCATATTTATTTGTTCAGAAGGGGAAGGAACAGGGACTTGTGTAGCATGTGGAACCATTCACAAAGTTGACGGCTCTAGAGGAAAGGTTTTGTCGTGAGTCACAAATTGGAATAAATGGAAATAAATTCCAATAAATGGAATTTATTTCCATTTATTACTAACTAAATATAAGGAATCTTATTAGAAATGATAAAACAATATTTTTTATTAAAAATAACAAAGGATTAAAACAACCAATAGAATTTTCTCTAAGGTAAATTTTTTTAATACAATTTGTAACTGGTTAGCTTGCTCATCGGATATTAAAATATAACTTGATCGGCAAAATAAAATAATTGTTTAAAAACACAATAAACTGATGGGAGGAGAATATGGGATTCTTTGGTTTTTTTGAAGAAAACAGAGTAGATCTGAGAGAAGCCCCTGGGACAAGATTAAAAATGAAAAATGGCAAAGAATTACTATTAATAGATTCTTTGATTTATCCTTTATGCATTGCCCGCACGAATGGTAAAATTGTTTATTCTGCGACTGAAAAGCTTAACGAATTCTATCCAACACATCATGAAAGAGTATCTCGTTTAACAACATGCATTGAAAACAGTTCTGATCTCTATGATCTACTAAATGATAAACTAGCAGGTTTCATTTGAAAATTTGAAAATTATAATTTTGGGCTAATATTCTAGTAATTTGAAAGAAAAACTAAGAAAATAAATTTTAAAACTGTTGTTTTAGGAATATACAAGCGCATTAAAGGAGGATGCACTACTAGGTCCGATAAAAGTTCAAGAAGCGAGGGTCGTTTAGTAATTTTCGGAGACTCATTCCCATATTAACGGCGGTAAGAGCCTGCCCCCCGCTACTTTTTATTATGGGTCAATACCAGAGTGGATTGCTCCACCTTTTATGCAAGCAAACACTTTGTAGGCTTTTATTTTTGTATCAATAAATAAGTCTCTTCTAAAATAATCCTTGGGGCTATATATAATATGATAAAAATATTTTTAGTTATACTCATGCTATTTTTTATTTCCTGTTCAAAAGGAAGCAACTCTCAAGAAACCAAAACTCTTTCTAGTCCTTCAAACTATTTGTTGCAATATACTCTTCCCGATAAACTCTTTTTTTGCGGGGAAAGAGTGCCACTCGAAATAGAAGAGGTGCGCGAAAGGGCTGAACGGGAGTTTTATTTGAATTTACAATCACCCGGACAGATCATAATATATTTAAAAAGAGCCGGCCGCTTTTTTCCCATGTTTGAAAAAAAACTCATGGAAAACAATGTTCCTGATGACTTGAAGTTTCTTTCTGTAGCTGAAAGCGCGCTTTATATGCCCCGCTCATCGAAAGACGCTGTCGGGTTGTGGCAGTTTATTCCCAAGACTGGTAAAAATATGGGGCTACAGATCGATGAATATGTTGATGAAAGAAGACATCCTGAAAAAAGCACGCAGGCAGCCATTGAATACTTGATTATGGGTTACAAATCAAGCAAATCATGGATGCTTGCAGCAGCTGGCTATAACATGGGACACGAAAATCTATCCGACAATTTAAAATTCCAAAATTCTGATAATTTTTTCGACCTATTCCTTAACGAAGAAACATCAAGGTACATTCTGAGGATTGTTATCGTAAAAGAAATCATGCAGAATCCCCAAAAATACGGATTCGAATTAGGCCCCAATCAGCAATACAAGCCTTTCAAATATAAGATAGTATCCGAATCAGGTGCTATAACAAATCTTAATGACTGGGCTAAAAAGCATAAAACAACTTATAAAGAAGTCAAACTGCTAAATCCCTGGATCCTTCAGCGAAGTCTACCTGCGCCACCAAAAGGAAAATTTTGGGAAATTGCAATACCGAAATAATATAAGAAATAAGGCGCAGGACTATCTCCAATAGAATTAAAAAAGGGGGCCGTTAAGTACACCTTCTGGCTAGATCATACCATTATTGTCGGTGGCCCAAGCAGCCCGGCACACACATTATCATATTTTAAAAAAGCCAACACCTAATAAAGTTCTGGCTTTTTTTGTTGTATCTTTACGTAAAAACCTCTTCAAATGGCATTTTTTAACATAATATGGCATACTTTACCCAAGTTATATTTTTAATAATATTTATTTAAATTAATAAAAAAACTTTTTATGGTCATAGTTAACCGATACATCCATCGTTTAATATGCATTATCGTTGCATCCATTTTTTGCATAAATATTATTATGCCTGCTAACATTTATGCTCAACAGGTATTCTCTTTGCCTGAACCGGGAACTATGATCTCTTTAAGCAATGCATTCTCTCCAATTGTTATTAAAGGCATTGAGATCTTTCCTGAGGATCCTTTTAAATTCAACTTCTTTGTAGATACCGGAGAGACCGCTCTTTCCGAATACGACCTTCAAGAAGAATCCAGCAAATTGATCAAATATTTCCTGGCATCCTTAACAGTTCCGGAAAATGACATGTGGGTCAATTTATCTCCTTATGAAAAGGACAGGATAATCCCTAATGCTTTTGGTATTACTGAAATGGGGCGCGATCTTTTAGCTCAGGATTACCTGCTCAAGCAAATAACTGCTTCAATGATGAATCCGAAAGAAAATCTAGGTGAAAATTTCTGGAACAAAATATACGAAAAAGCCTACGAAGAATACGGGGTAACAGATATTGATATAAGCACTTTCAACAAAGTCTGGATAATACCCCAAAAAGCTGTTGTATACGAACATGAAAATAGTGCATTCATTATAGAGCAGCATTTAAAGGTCTTAGTAGAAGAGGATTATTTGGCATTACAGTCTCAATTTGATCCAGAGCATATTCAAAATAATTCGATCGAGACTTCAGAAAATCTTCCATTAGCAACCAAAATAATCAAAGAGATCATAATCCCTGAGTTGGAAAAAGAAGTGAATGAGGGGGCAAACTTTGCGACATTACGACAGATCTATCACTCAATGATATTAGCAACATGGTTTAAGCGAAACCTAAAAGCTAGCCTTTTAGGTGAAGTTTACGTTGGAAAGAACAAGATCGGTGGCGTTGATATCGAGGATAAGGAAGCAAAAGAAAAGATATACGATCAATATTTAGAAGCGTTTAAGATCGGCGTTTACAATACCATAAAGGAAGATTATGACCCAGTCACTCAGGAGATCATTGAAAGAAAATATACATCTGGGGGCATATTTGGTTCCTACATAGAAAAGGTATTTGAAGAGACCTCATCTATATCTGAAGAACAATCATCTGATCTAGCAATGCTGGTAGAAGATGAACGGTTAAAACAAGTCTCCTCAACCTTAAACACCAAAACCGATGCAAAAGTGCAAACCCCTATGAATTATGGTATTTATTCCGGGGCCCAATACGCAGGCGGAGAAATTATCGGTGGAGAGATATTGAACCCTCAGGGAGCTGAAGATCTAAGACAGTTCCGCCTCCAGCTGAACCTTGCCCCACAAGGTTTTACAGGAATTATCAGGATTGTCCTTCCTCAAAATGGAAGGCTGTGGGATATACTCGGAGAGAACTGCTGGACAGCCTGGCTTGAATATAGCAATAAACCTGTTTCAATTATCTTTCAAAAAGGCAAGATAACTTCAGTTTTTGATGAAAACAATAATAATATTTATCCATTTGATAAGAATTTCATCCACGAAAATGCAAGTTATAAAGATGGCAAAATTACAGGGGGCACTCTTCTTAATCCTAATGGAGAGAGGGCAAATACACAGATAAACATTTTTTTAAGGGACAATCCTGATTTTACGGGTGTGATTGACCGCGTATTTCTTGGCAGCAAAGGCGACCTGCAAAAATTTTACAATGGAGAGGTAGCCTGGACAAGTATGGTCGGTTATGAAAATCACCCTGCATCGATTGTGATAGTTGAAGGAAAAGTTACTGAAGTTTTTAGTCAAACTGGAAAGCGCCTGTTCCCATTTACAGAAAACAAGATATACCAGGGAGCAAAATTCCTAAATGGTGAGATCGTTGATGGAGAAATACTTTTTCCTGAAGGCGCACGAGACTTAAAGAAACTACGTTCACAGTTAGAAAATGTTCCCCTTGATTTTTCTGGCGTACTAAAGGTAGAGGTTCCTGAAAACGGGACTTTGGACAATATTCTTGGAAACAATATTTGGACCAGATGGTCAGAATACTCCAACAAGACTGTATTTATTGTATTTGCTGGAGGAAAGATCACTGATGTTTTTAACGAAAGCAATGAACGTATAGCTCCTTTTGATAACTACTTTATTTTTCCAGGGACAAATTACAATGACGATCAATTAGATGCCCTTAAAGCCATTAATCCAAACGGCGAAAGACAAATAAACTCGGTCAATGCCTACTTAAGGAAAAACCCCAATTTCTCAGGAGTCATCCATCGAGTCCCGCTAAATAAACGCGGTGGATTGACAAATTTTCACAATAAAAAAGTAAGCTGGTCAACAATGCCGGGATACGAATACCATCCAGTTTCAATTATAATGAAAGAAGGAGAAATAATTGAAATTCTCGATGAAAATGGGACAAGAGTCTATCCTTTTGATAAAAATCTTGTTTATGTTGGCGCCACTTTTGATAATGGCAGAATCATCGGCGGAACCCTAGTCACTCCTGTAGGCCTGTCAAACAGGCAGGCTTTAAATCAGATAATCCTCCAAAACAAGGATTTCTCAGGAGTAATAGCGAAAGTGCCTTTAGGTGAGACCGGAGGGCTAACGTATTTTGGAGATCAAATAAAAGTATGGGCAGAAATGGCAGGTTATGAAAACGAGCTCGTAACCGTCATTATGGAAAAAGGGGGAGTGACTACGGTCATTGACAAGGATAACAATATTATCTACAAGAGAAAAGAAAAGAAAAAAGAGAACATTGTTTACCCTGGCGCAATTTATAAAAACGGTAAGATAATTGGCGGAAACGCCATTAATGCTGACGGCACTGTAAATGGATACGAACTGAATAAAATCATTGCCGGATATGAAAATTTTACGGGAGTGATAGACCTGGTAAGGCTTGATATGAATGGCGGATTAACGCACTTCCTTGGAAACAATTTATTCGGTGGTATGGCAGGCTATGAATACGAATACGTAACCGTTGTTATGGTCAACGGAGAGATTGCCAGTATTTATGATAAAAACAACAAGGAGATCTATCCTTTTAATGACAACTTCATATATGAGAACGCTACCTATGAAAATGGTGCAATTATTGGTGAACCACTAAATCCTCAAGGTGCACAAAGGCGCAATTATATTGAAACTCACCTCGAAGAGAATCCAAATTTCACCGGAGTTATCAAAACAAGGCTATATTCCAACGGGGGTATCCCCCCATACATTGATAAGAATGGCTGGACAGCAATGGCAGGATTCGAGAATATGCCGGTAATAGTTGTTAAAGAGAACGGTGAGACCATTGGTATATTTGATGAAAAGGGAGAACAAATCTTCCCCAACCAGGAAAATTACGTTTATCGCGGAGGTGAACTTATAAACGGTGAGGTCTCTAAAGGAGAATTGTTAACACCTGCAGGGACATCAAGCCGTTTAGTTTTAAACAATATTCTGGCAGAAAATCCGGATTTTACCGGGCATATTACACATGTCAGGCTTCTTCCTAATGGTTCTTTTGGCAAAATAAACGGCATTTTATACAGAGAAGCAATAAACGGATATGCAAATCAGTTGGTCACATTACGCCTTGAAAATGGCAGGGTAATTGCCGCTTATAATGAGCACGGCGACCCGATCTGGGCGGAAGAGAAATCCGTTATAGGAGAGGAAATACTGAACGATCTTTGGAAATCAGGAGATTTTGAAAGGTTGCTTGACCTCTTCGGAGAAGAAAGGACAAACCGCTTAATATTCCATTTCTTTGATAATGTGACACCTCTTCAGCTCGTGACTTTCACCCAGCTGCATTTTAAAAAACAATTAGGCAAAGATAAAGAAAAGGACCTCGGATCAAGGGAAAGAACCCCTTCAGAAATAATGAAAAAACTGTCCGAGATCAGCCTGCTTCAAAGGCAGCCCGCCAATGTTGAGTTCCAGTCTGTTCTTGCCCACGAGTTATTCTCTTTGATCTATTTCAATATGAGCCAGGATTACCGTTATTTGGATAAGATCCAGGAAGAGATCGAAAACAACCAATTTAACGGTTTACTAAGAAAAGCCTTTATAGAGGTTATTGAAACATACAAATCACTAAAAGATTATGAAATAGAAGGTATTAGGACCTCCACTAAATTAAAATTCTACCAAAAGTTCGGGATCAGGGCCATTTTAAATGATAAGAGAGTTTTGCTAGCAGATAAACCCGGGCTTGGAAAAACCCTTCAGGCTCTTGCTGCCGCAGTTAATGCATATGATGGTAACGGCGCCCAAAAAGTATTCATTGTTTGTCCGGATGTCTCCATTGACAACACCTGGATAAAAGATATTAAAAGGCATTTAAAGGGGGAGCAAAGTATATTTGTTGTCAAGACCAGAAAAGATCTCGATTCGCCAAAAAAACTTGAACAGGCAAAAAATGCCAGGTTCATTATTGCCAATTATGAAATTCTACGGGGGCCTGATGCGCAGGATTTAAGAGATAAGCTAACATCATTGGGAATAGATTTTATTATTGCCGATGAAGGACACAGGATGAAGAACAACTCGCAATTAACAGATGCCGTTCAATATTTTAATTCAGAATATAAAATACTAGTCAGCGCATCAGCTCAACAAGGCAGAAGTATAAGCAAAATTTATAATTTGCTACACTGGCTCTATCCAGAGAGATATGACAACCGCAGCACTTTTCTAAGAACATATAACACAACTGAAGGCATCACAAGACTTAAATCAGAACTCAAAGGCTTTATGATACGAAGGCATATTTCTGACGTCCTTTCTGACCTTCCTAACTTGAATATTGAAATTTATCCAGTTGATCTGGCTCCAGAACAGGCTGAACTCTATAAAGAGGTCGAGCAGAATTATTTAGCATCTGTTAATTCAAATACATTTTTTGGTGAAAGCTTTGGTCCTTTTAATAATTTGATCCGAGCCGCAATAGATACAGCTCAAATAAGGTATATTTCATTTAAAGACGTTTTAACCGGCGAGACACAAACTGTTGGAGCAGGCATGTACACTGTAGCGGTTAATGGTGTAGAATTAAAAATATCTTTCAAAAACCCCGACGCTCCGACTGTTTATTATATTAATGGATCTGGGGAAACAATAAGCTATGACCTTATTAGTGATGATGTAATAAATATTAATGGGTCTTCTTTTCAAATAAGCGTTGAGGAAAGAAACTCTCATTCAGCCAAATATGAAGCTTTGGATAATATCGTTAATGATGTCGTAGAAACCAAGAAGGAAAGCCTTGCAATCTTTTCTGGCTCCAGGAAAGCAGTTGAGGACCTAAGAAAACGATACGAAGAGCAAGGTCACGAAGTATACGTTATTCATGGAAATATCAGCACTGCAAAGCGAACAGCTATTTTAGATACCTTCAATAAAGCCGACAAACCAATGATCCTGATCAGCACCTATCAAACATTAGGGGAATCTGTTGATATCACAGGAGCGAGTCACGGGGTACTGGTTGACAGCCCTTGGCTTGAGCGGGAACAGATAATAAGCCGGCTGTACCGTCTTGGGCAGACCAAAGATGTATTCTTTACAATTCTTAT